>Ga0075158_10000071_pt1 | contig 72245 bp, 52 predicted proteins | sample JI91814BDNA_FD_70968 | JGI IMG/M metagenome (GOLD analysis project Ga0075158, IMG submission 70968) | Wastewater effluent complex algal communities from Wisconsin, to seasonally profile nutrient transformation and Carbon sequestration -... | ecosystem: Engineered > WWTP > Effluent > Algae... | reverse complement strand
GGAGGCTCGGCCTACGACTTTCCCCTTGCCAGTTTGGCTTTATCTTGCCATACTTTTCGGTCCATATAGTTCTGAAGTCATGCTCAACCCCCACCATTCTCGTTGATTGGTGGTTGCCCTCCCTGAAAGGACTTTGTCCTTGGTGGGGTGTCCTCGTTTTCTTTTCGAGTGAGGGATTGGGCCGCGTCTGTCCGAAATAGAGGAAACAGACTAACACGACTTAGGTTCCTTTTTAGGTTTGGGAGCAAATGTAGTATGGCCCGGTATCACGGCCCTAAAGCTCGCGTCAATCGTCGTTTGGGTGTTCTAGTTTTCGAAAATGCAGGCGCGATCAAGGCTAAAGAACGCCGCGACACAGTTCCTGGTATGCATGCTCGCGGCCGCCGCACGAGCAACTACGGCACCGCGTTGTCGGAAAAGCAAAAGATCAAATATTATTACGGTTTGGGCGAGCGTCAGTTGCGACGCTTCTTCGCCGAAGCTGTACGCCGCAAAGGCAATACGGGTGAAAACCTGTTGATTCTGTGCGAGCGCCGTTTGGACAACGTCGTGCGTCGAGCTGGTTTCACCAAGACTCGTCCACAAGCTCGTCAGGGTATCGTTCACGGTCACTTCCGCGTTAACGGCGTCAAGGTAACCAGCCCCAGCTATTTGGTTCGCGCTGGCGACTTGATTGAAGTGAAGGGGCGCGAAAACCTCAAGAATCTCTATCGCGGCATCTTGGCAAACAGCAGTGCACAGCCACTCGACTGGGTCACTTTCGATACGGAAAACTTGACCGCTACGGTTAAGAGCGCTCCAACCTCGAACGACATCAGCTTGCCAGTGAACGCTAACATCGTGGTCGAATTCTTGTCACGATAATTGGCCTAATCTCTCAAATTTTCTTGGGGGCTCTCTTTTCGCCCCCTGGGGAGTTATTTTGGAAGAAACCAAGTTTGCAGCAATCGTATCCTGCGGTTGCTGTAAACTTGACTTTGTCTCCAAGATATAAGTGGTCATTTCTGATTTGGGGCGACTGACCAAAGCCCGCATAAAATCGCGAGAACATCATGCATTCACAGCTTGTTGTTTTGGGTGGTGGACCTGGTGGATACGCGGCTGCTTTTTTGGCGGCCGACGAAGGTCTCGAAGTTACGTTGATTGAAGCAGAGGGCCGACTCGGTGGCACCTGTCTTCTCCGTGGCTGCATCCCCTCAAAGGCTTTGTTACACGTCGCTAAGGTTATTTCCGAAGCTCAAGAATTGACCCATGATTGGGGCGTTCAATTCTCGACTCCAACGGTCAATATCGACAAAGTTCGCGAACGCAAAGAGAAAGTGATTTCCACTTTGAGCGGTGGCTTGTCACAACTCGCCAAACGACGTAACGTAAAGGTGATCAAAGCGAAAGGTGTCTTTGAATCGAACACGTCGATTCGTTTGGAAGGGGATGATGAATCTGTGCCTTCCGAAAAACAAATCACGTTCGATTATTGCATCGTCGCCACCGGCAGCACACCGGCGATGCCACCCGCTTTCCAAATCGGTAGCCCGCTGGTCATGGACAGCACCGGCGCATTGCAATTAACCGACATTCCAAAATCGATGTTGGTCGTCGGCGGCGGTTACATCGGACTCGAAATGGGTACCGTGTACGCGAACCTAGGTTCCAAAGTGTCTGTCGTTGAATTGACCGATGGCCTATTGCAAGGTGCTGATCGCGATCTGGTCAAGCCATTGCACAAGCGACTCGACAACCTGTTCGAAAAACGTATTTTCCTCAACACCAAAGTTGGCTCGATGGCCGAAATCGATGGTCAAGTTGAAGTGACCTTTGAAGGACCAGGCAAGTTTGGACATGAACGCTTCGATCGCGTTTTGGTCAGCGTCGGACGACGACCTACATCGCGCGGTATCGGACTTGAGAACACGAAGATTGTCACCGATCAACGTGGCTTCATTCCTTGCGACAAACAACAACGTACGGTTGAACCCAATATCTTCGCCATCGGTGACGTCGCCGGTGAACCGATGCTCGCTCACAAAGCATCGCACGAAGCGAAGGTCGCCGTTGAAGTGATTTTGGGTGAACCAGTATCATTCGACAAAGCTGCTATCCCAGCCGTGGTCTTTACCGATCCAGAAATCGCTTGGGCTGGTTTGACCGAAGATCAAGCTAAGAAGCAAGGCATTACCGTGGATGTCGAAAGCTATCCATGGGCAGCCAGCGGTCGCGCTCAAGCATTGGGACGCACAGATGGTCTCACCAAATGGTTGGTCGATCCAGAAACACATCGCGTGTTGGGCTGCGGTATCGTTGGACCCGGCGCCGGTGAATTGATTGCTGAAGCCGTACTGGCTATCGAAATGGGTTGTGAAGTTCGCGATCTAACGGAAGCCATTCACCCACATCCAACGTTGAGCGAAACGTTGATGAATGCGGGCGAAGTGCATTTCGGAACGGCGACTGAAATCTACAAGCCAAAAAGGCATTGAGGATAGTTTTCAGTGGTTCAGTTTTCAGTGATTCAGTGATTCAGTGATTCAGGAAAGACAGATAGGGCTCGTGGTTGAACGGTGTGTTTGACTGCGAGCCCATTGCTTTTTTAGCGAATGATGGTTTTGGCGCTAGCGGTGCTGGCGTCATATAACGGTTCAGCTGTTGGGGGCGAGCGACGGATCGGGCGAACGCCACCGGTGATACCCAGCTCCTTCGATTCCCAGTTTCTCTCTAGCACAATGGGCGAGGCCACAGTGAAGGCTGTGGGGTCAGCAAGTTTAGAAAGTGGTGTGCTGGTTGCTGCAATAGTCACCTGACTGGCTTGTGGTGCGGCGGCATAATTCGAAACATCGCCACCTCCATCAGAGACCCAAGCAAGCCAGTTCTTCTTGAGATGGCCTAGGCCTTCGTACTGATAAAATTTTGCCGTTGTTTGAGCCCAGTCATTGGTGCTCATACCCGTTTGCAGATAATCGACAAACTTGCGCGGTCCACCTTGGGCTACCAAGAAGCTGACAACAGAATAACCTTGTGCATACAGCGGGAGTGGATCCGCAGGATAGTCTTTGATGTGATAGAGATCTTGAAAACTAAAGCCTTGCCCGGAGTGAAGATATCGAATGAGCAACCGATCAAACTTGCTACGTTCGGCGATATGCTCCACCGTGGTGCAAGCACCTTCATCTGCCCATCTCGGAACGGGTTTGCCCATCGGAGCAAAGTGAGATGCTAGCACGGTATGTGTTATTTCGTGGGGCAAAACACTGTCTAGAACGCGTTCTTCAGTCCCTTCCACCTTCATTTGCCAGCGACCGACGGTCCCTTGCATAAAGACAAAGTTGGTTACCCCATTGGCTTCATGGTTCGGGCCAGCGATCACTTCGATCGGGCAAACATCTTCCCAAGCGGGTAGCTCACGTCCGAGCCAATACAGGGCGAGTTGTTTGCGATAGCCTTCTGCTTGATCGCCAACTTTTTTGGCTAGTTCGGGCGTACGAGCGGAGATCAAAAAGTTTTGCGTTCGATAATTGGCACCGCAACTAAACAGTGCGGCCAGCGCAAAGCAAAGCGCGAATTTGCGAGCGTCCATGCCCGTTTCTCCATCTGTTCTGGCTAACTGACTTCCTAATAGCGCGACCACAAAAGCGGCAGCGCCAGCGCTAGCGAAATCCGGCCAGATTCACACCAGTCACGATGGCCCCAATCCTTGAGACCGCTCCGAATATAAAACGACCGGGGTTTTGGGGCCTAGATCAGTTTCTAGGAAGTTCGGCAAAATCGGCAAACTCGTTGCTTTGGCTAAGATTTGCCAGCTATCCAGCCTTAATCCGAGGTGGTTTATGCGATTACCCCGGAAAAATGGGGAACAATTGGGCGGATTCTGCGCCTAGCTGGGCCAGAAAAAGTGACACACCTCCCGCCAAACCACCCCCCTCAGCGATACCATGCAAGCCGTAAACAAGCCCGTTGCTTTTTCAGCGCTCGTTCGAAAATCGTTCCTGTTGGGATGCAAACACAGCCGCCTATTATCCGTGTCGCTGCTGTTGTTCGGGGTCGCTTGCTTCATCGCTTACATCGCTCGCTTAAACGGTGTTACGCACGATTTGTACCACGCCATGGCGCTGGCGCGTCACACCTTCGATACGGGTGTCTTTCCTCAAAACGATGTCTTTGCGTTTACGCCAACCATGGAGCCAACCGTTCATCATGAATGGGGCTTCGGGCTCATCGCCTATTTAACCACAGCTAACCCTTGGGGAGCTGCGTTGTTGATGAGTCTCAAGTTCTTGCTTATTTCAACAATGTTGTTGTGTAGTTATCGAGTCCATCGTGAACGAGGGGGCGATCCCATCTTCTTCGGACTTGGGATCTTGCTGGTGCTGCCATTCTTCTGGGTTGGATTCGCTACGATTCGCGCGCAGTTGTTTACGTTGACTGCGATCTCGGTCCAAATGGTGATGTTGGAAGCGGACTGGAAAGGACGACGAGCTTGGATCATTGGATGGCTCGCGTTGCTATTAGTATGGCTCAATGTGCATGCTGGATTTGTGATTGGCGCTGGCATGATGGCCTTTCATGGTTTGGAACGCATCATCGCCATTGCCTATCGCGAACGATCCTGCTTAGCCGTGTGGAAAGGAACGTGGCATCTGTTTGTGGCAGTTCCCTTTGCAGTGGGCGCATTATGGTTGAATCCTTACGGCACTGAATACATCGTATATCTCGCCTATGGGCTTACGATGGCCCGCCCGTTGATTGCAGAATGGGGACCACTTTGGACAACCTATGAGCCATTGCAAACGATGTTAGCCTACAGCGTATCGGTTGCCTTGTTGCTCTATGTGGTTCGTCATCGCCAATGGACTCGCTTGCGTGGATTCATTTTCTTGTCGCTGTGCGCGATCATGGCTTTGAAGCATATTCGTCACGGTTCCATCTACGGCATCATTTGGTTGGCGTATGTTCCAGCTTGGTTATCTTTCACGCCGATGGCAAGTCGCCTGCGAAGTCTGTTGGTTCGCAAGCAGAAAGTAGTATCTCAATTCGCTCTAGCCATCGCGACCATTTGTGTTGGCTTCGCATTGTGGCATCCGCTGTGGCGTCCTTATTTGCCAGTGACCGTATCGAAAGAGCAAGGCAACTATCCGTTGGGAGCTGTCGATTATTTAGCAGCCAATAAGTTCGAAGGTAAGTTAGTAACCGACTTTGACGCCGGTGCCTATGTCACCTGGAAATTGTTCCCTAGAGTATTGGTCAGTTTAGATGGTCGTTACGAAGCTGCCTTCAAGCCAGGCGTGTTAGAAGAGCATATCGAACTGTACAAGGCCCAAGAGAATTGGGGGCAGTGGCTTGATAAGTGGCAGGCAGAAGGGCTGGTCGTGCCATCGGGTTCCAAATTGGGACAGCATTTAGAGACGTTAGTACCGTTGGATAATGATTCTGACAAAGCGGCTGCGGAATCAGAAATCGTTGCCCATACATTCCCTGGCAGTCAACGACGTTGGAAGTGCGTCTATCGCGACCCGGGAACGATGGTCTGGATGGAAGAGAGTGTCTCCCTGCCACCCGTTATGCAACCTATATTGCCGGAAGACATCACGTACGGTCAGTAATGAAGGACTGGGAGTTATAAACTAGTTTTGACTCCCGTCGGGTTTGGCATCGCCTGCACCTGAAGTGGAAGAGTCGGACGAGTTGGATGAAGGATGTTTCTTCAAAAGCTCATCCGCTTGACGTACAAGACTCTCGACTTCTTTATTCTCTTTGTAAAGGCTCAAGATACTTTCCCAAATCGCGCGAGCTTCATCCACTTTGTTGTTCTTAAGGGCGAGTTCTGCTTGCGCCATTTTTTCGCTCAGCTTTGTTTCGAGCTCGCTCGAGCCCGCGTCATGTTCGCTGATAGCTTTCAAGCGGCGTTGAGCTAAACCGACGGTACGTTTGTGCTCGGGATCGTTACTAAACAAAGTGATGATGGCGCTGTACTGTGCAGCCGCTTCCTTGGTCTTTCCATTCTCTTCAGCGCGAATCGCTTCGAGCAATTGCTTTTCATCATCCTCTTTGAGATCACGCCCAAATCTTAACGCGACAGCGATCTTGCGATCGAGGTTGGAGATATCAATGTCGTCGATTTGTTGTTGAGCCCACTCGGCGTTTGGCGTATTGGGGTAGCGACTGGTCAAAGGGAGCAAATAATTTTCCACCGCATAGTTGAGGTCTGCGAGATCACCATCTTTAATGAGTTCCTCGGCTCGCTCGCGCAAAGTTGCTTCACTGGCTGGGCTCACGATCCACAAAATAAGGGCAAACACCAGGACAGAAGAAACAATTAACAGCGTTGTGCCAAGGATCGCATTGGTAAGTCTGTTATCGACTTCCTTTTTAGGTTTCTTTTTGCCAAGGACTTTATCCGCTTCTTGTCGGTCCGCTTTGATTTGCAGCGGATTGAAGCCACTCGATACATGTTCTGCCACGCTCACACCACCGGCTGCGCGCGTCAGCGCTTGATTGAGCGCCATGGAAGTTGCTGCCATCGTGTAAGGGCGTTTCAATGCATCTTTATCGAGCATCTGTGCTACTAGACTGCTCAACCAGACAGGGCAATCCAACGAAATAGCAGAAACGTTTGGTGGAACGGTGCGTTGGATGTTCGCCGCCAATTGCTCTGCGGTATCGTTTGGATCGAATGGGAGTTGTCCGGTCAGCATTACGAAGAGTAAGACACCTAAAGAATAGATGTCCGAGCGTTCGCTAGGAAAAGGCTGTAAATCATCTTGGCATTCGGGTGCTAAGAAAATGCGTTGAGTCGGAGTCGGTGGTGCGGGAGTCATCCATAACGAATCGTCGGACCTGCGCAGATCAAGGAGCTTGACTTCTAGGCCGCCAGCACACACGATCACTTTGTCGAGACGTAGTCGATTATGCAACCAGCCAAGTTCGTGGGCATACTGCAGTGTTTCGGAAAGTTGAAGGGCATAATCGAGAGCTGTTTCCCACGGTAAGCGTTGGCGCCGACTGAGCAGCATATCGAGCGATTCACCCTCGATGAATTCGTAAGCGAGATACGCATCTTTCTTATCAAAGCCACCACCATAGCAGCGAACAATTCCCGCATGTCGTAATTCTTTGAGGGCTTCGATCTGTTGAGCAAAATCGGTTTTGGCTTCCGGGGTCAACCCCATCGGCGTGGAAAAAATTCGAACAGCTGCCGCCTTCTTCTGCTGCATGTGAACGGCGCGGAAAACAGTTGATCGTCGAGGATCAACTCCAAGTGGAGCTTCCATCGCAAACGGGCCTACAACGGATCGTGCCATGAGTGGGGTGGGTGCAAGAGGAGGATAAAGAAAACGGCACAGCCAGCGGTTATTGGCAGCGACAAACGGCAAGCTTTACTATACGAGTCGCTGGTGAACCAAGCCAGTAGCAAAATCTTTTATCTTGCCACGCTTCGTTTAGACCGTTGCCGCCGCGGGCTAAACGACCCACACGACCCGCTACGAGCCCAACGATTCGTCGATGTCGCTTAAGCTGCGGGGGGGATAAGCCGTTCGCAGCGCATTCAGCACCGCGATCACATCAATCGTTTCTTGCACCATCGCCCCGGCAACTGGCGGCAACCAACCTGCAGCGGCCAACAACATGCCGATGATACTCAGCAGCATACCACCCACAGCGCTTTGCAATGCAATCGTGCGCATTCGATGGCCAAGATGCAACAACTCATCGACGCGTTCCAAAGAGTTATCCAATATCACCGCATCGGCTGCCTCGCTGGTTATTTCGCTTCCTTGCCCAAACGCAATCCCTACCGTGGCCGCAGACAGCGCAGGTGCATCGTTGATGCCGTCGCCAACAAAAAAAGTTTTGGTCTTGGCCGTTTCTTTGCGAACTAGTTCAAGCTTTTGTTCCGGTGATTGAGAAGCATAAATTTCATGTATTCCGACTTGATTCGCCAGGTGCTGAACTTCTTCAAGTCGATCCCCAGAAATCAAGATCACTCGATGGATATGGTGTCGTGGTCCTAAGTGATTGACAAAGTTCTTGCCATCGCTGCGAGGTTGATCGCGGAACTGAAAGGTTCCCGCATATTGATCATCAATCACAAGCACACATTCCAAGCCGCTTTGTGTTGGCGGCAAGATTGAGGCTGCAGCGGGATCTTTCGCCAACAACGCTTTACGGGACGTGACGGCAAGCCGATGTGAGGCGATCTTTCCTAGCAAGCCTTTCCCTGGCTCTTCACGAACTTCGGCCACATCTTGTAGTACAAGTTTGCGTTCTTGAGCGGCTTGTGTGATAGCCGAACTCAACGGATGTTTCGAATATTGTTCTAGACTCGCCAATAGCCTCAGGAGAGCTTCTTCTGTCCATGCACTCGCCGCATGAATTTTGGTGAGGATAGGCCGACCATAGGTTAACGTTCCCGTCTTGTCGAACATTGCCACGCGAATCAAATCGAGTTGTTCTAGTGTGGCGGGATCTTTAACGATGATGCCGCGTCGAGCTGCCATGGAGATTGTACCGATGATTGCCACTGGAATGCCAATCAGCAAAGGGCAGGGGGTGGCGACAACCAACACTGCTAGAAACCGCATCGGATCGTGAGCGTACCAGCCGGCAGCAATGGCGATAATCAATGCTAAAGGTGTATAGAGTGCTCCAAGTTGATCGCCTAAGCGACGCATCTTGGGTCGGCGTTGCGCCGAGTCTTGCATCACTTGCATGATCTTCGCATACCGCGAATCGTCGACGCGCCGTGTGGCGCGAATGGTCAATGCTGATGCACTGTTGATGGCTCCAGAAATGACCGCTGCGCCTGGAGTCTTCGGTACAGCATACGGCTCGCCTGAGAGGAACGATTCGTCCATGTTGCCATGCCCCTCGACGACTTCGCCGTCGACCGGACATATAGCGTGCGGTTGAATCAACAATAAATCGCCGGGCTGAACTTCACTGAGCGCAATCTCTTGCCAATGATCGCCATCGCGGCGCAGGGCCGTTGAAGGGACTCGTTTCGCTAGGGCGTCGAGAACGCTGGATGCATTGCGAACCGCATACGCTTCTAGGGCCAAACCGCCAGACAACATGAGGACCACAATCGCTCCAGCCAAGTACTCACCCAACCAAAGTGACGTAATGATGGAAATTCCTGCTAATAAATCTGAGCCAAATTGGCCGCGCAACATTCCGGATACAAGTTCCCAAATCAGCGGAACGCCTCCGATGAACAGGGCGGCCAAAAGCGGCCAACTGGAGGGATGTTGCCAATCACGGATCTCAGTGTCGGGTAAAGCAAATCGCAGCCAGATATGCCCAATAAGCATGAGAACTGTAAAGACGGCGATCAACGTCTGAACACTCCGCATCCAACTTGGTAGAATACCCTCGGGGATCTTGGCAAGCCGACTGTGAAACCATGCTTGAATCATACTTATGAACACTTCACTAGATAATGCGGCGGGTTGGTTGAGGCAACAACATGATACCATGTTGGAGCAATTGGTTGCCCTGGCCGAGATGAATTCGCACTCAGAGAATGTGGCTGGACTTCAGCAAGTTGCAGAGTCATTGCGCGCCATGTTTGACGCATTAGGTGTTCCCTGCCGCACACAAGATTTATTGCCACGACAAGTGACCAGCGATGCCGGTGAGGTTTATGAGAAACCGACCGGGCCTGCTTTACTGTGGCATCAACGACCACACTGCTCGCGACGCGTTTTACTAGCCATTCATTACGATACGGTTTACCCCATAGACCATCCTTTTCAAAAATGCACTTGGATGGATCAAGGTCGATTACGTGGTCCTGGTGTCGCGGATGCCAAAGGTGGTATTATTGTGATGTTGTGGGCGCTACACGCGGCAGAGAAATTCGGCTTGCTTCCCAAGCTCGGCTGGACCGTAGTACTCAATCCCGATGAAGAAATTGGCTCTCCCTGTTCGTGGCCTTTGTGGCGGACCATTGCTTCCGCTTACACGTTCGGATTGCTGATGGAACCTGCTTTACCCGATGGCTCCATTGTCAACAAGCGAAAAGGTTCAGGGACTTTTACGCTGGTCATGCGTGGAAAAGCGGCACATTCCGGTCGCAATTTCCGAGATGGTCGAAATGCCGTATTAAAACTTGCCGAATTGGCGCTGGAAATGCACCGTTGGAATGAACTTGATTCAGGAATCATCGTAAATGTCGGCAAGTTGGTGGGAGGGCAAGCTGCCAACGTCGTTCCTGACGTCGCCACTCTTCGAGTGAACATTCGAATCGAAGATTTTTCCCAACAAGAACAGATTTTGTCCCGGCTCAATCGACTGGTTCAGACCTATAATAACAGTGAGGGCTTTAACTGTTCTGTGACTGGCTGTTTCCATGCTCCTCCGAAGCTAGTCTGCCCTAAAACCGAACGGCTGATGAGGTTCATCGAAATCGCTGCGGCTCAGCAAGGCCAAACGGTTCGCTTCGCGGCGACCGGTGGTGCGAGCGATGGCAATAAATTAGCGGCTGTCGGCTTGCCTAATATCGATACGTTGGGGCCGAGCGGTGATCGGTTGCACAGCCCAGACGAATGGGTTGATACCAAGAGTCTGGTGGAAAACAGTGAACGGCTCTTGCGATTGTTGGTCTTGTTGCAAGATTCCGCCGAATAGGTGTCTAATTCAAGCACAAAATTCATCACAGGCTGAAAGGTAAAAAGCATGGAACAAAGTAGCGATCTTCTAGCAGTGCAATTTCGAAACGACCCGCGAGTGGAGCAAGCTCGCGAGCTCTTGGCCGCCGCGTTGGCGGACCATTCCGCTCGCATTACTGGTCCCCGTCCGCCACGTCCCGAATTGGCAACCGAAAATGCACAGTTAATCGATCGTCTTACGAAAGCTCGCGGCGGCGCCCCTTACTTCCCTTATTTGAGCAGCGGTCTCGGACGTGGTCCGTGGGTCGAGCTCTCAGACGGGAGTGTCAAACTCGACTTTATCGTGGGTATAGGCGTGCATGGGCTGGGGCATAGTCACCCATTGATGATGCAAGCCTCAATCGATGGCGCACTGCAAGACACCGTCATGCAAGGCAACTTGCAACAGCATCCACCGTCGATCGAATTGTGCGAGCGTTTGATTGCCTGGGCTCAAAAATCGGGCGCTCATTTAGATCATTGTCTTCTTTCGACCTCCGGTGCAATGGCCAACGAAAATGCATTGAAGATCGCATTGCATAACCGAACTCCTGCGTCGCGAATCTTGGCTTTAGATAACTGCTTTGCCGGTCGCTCTATCGCCTTAGCCGCTTTAACGGATCGGCCTCAATACCGAACGGGAGTGCCACTCGCTTTGGCCGTCGATTATCTCCCAGCCTTTGATCCAACGGATCCCGATGGTAGTACCAGAAAGGCTGTGGCAACTCTCAAGAAGAACGTTGAACGCCATCCTCATCAATATGCAAACCTCTGGATGGAGTTAGTCTCCGGTGAAGGTGGATATTATCCAGGCTCGACCGAGTACTTTCGCGCATTGTGTGAAATTGCTCGCGATCAAAAAATATTGATTACCTTCGATGAAGTACAAACGTTTTCACGCTTGTCAGAGCCCTATGCTTTTCAACATTTCAAGTTAGATGAGTTCGCCGATATTGTGACCATCGGAAAGATCACGCAAGTTTGCGCTACGCTTTACGGCGAAGCGTTAAAGCCGAAGGGACCATTGCTCAGTCAAACGTTTACCGCAAGTTCCGCTTCGATCGCAGCCGGATTGGCGATGTTGAAAGCTCTTGAAGATAACCATTGTTTCGGACCGACGGGAAGAAACATGGAGCGACATCATTATTTCGCGGCAAAGTTGGCGCACTTAGCCGAAAAACATCCTGGCAAAATATCGGGGCCGTGGGGTGAGGGAATGATGATCGCCTTTACACCTGGGAGTGGCGCCACCAAATATGCCCAAGATTTTGTGTATAAGATGTATCACGCCGGAATCATGGGCTTCGTGGCTGGGCATGATCCCACTCGAATTCGGTTCCTTCCTCCACCAGCTTGTACAACCGAAGCAGATATCGATGCCGCTTGTGCAATTTTAGATGAAGTTCTAGCATCAATGCCGCAGGAGTGATGACATGGAAGTGGTTCGCGCCGTGCAAACTGAAGATCTTTCTCAACTCTGGGAGTTGATCGGCCAATCTTCGGTCGGGCTAACCACGTTGCAAATCACTCGCGAGCAGTTGCTCGATCGTGTCGAACGTTCCGTGTTTGCTTTTCATCGCCAGACGGAAAAACCGTCTGGCGAACCATACTTGTTCGTGATGGAAGATGTGTCACGCGGCAAATTGGTTGGGATGTCGTGCATCTTTTCGAAAGTGGGTGGCTTTGAGCCGTCGTATCACTATCGACTCGTGAGTTCCAAACAGCATTGCGATCTTCTGCAAGTTACGCACGATATTACCGCTTTGCATTTAGAAAAAATTCACGATGGACCTACTGAAATCGGTAGTTTATTTCTATCGGAAAGTTATCGGGGTAAAGGTCGCGGCCGACTCATCAGCTTGGCTCGTTTTCAGTTCATGGCCCAGCATCCCCAACGCTTTCACAAAGATATCATCGCCGAGATGCGCGGCGTCTTGGATAAGAATGGTCAGAGTCCATTTTGGGAAAGCGTAGGGAGGCAATTCTTTCAGATCGATTTTCCGCAAGCCGACAGTCTATCCACCATCGACAAGCGATTTATCGAAGATCTCATGCCGAAGTATCCCATCTATACCTGTCTACTGCCTGACACGGTGCGAAGCATCATCGGCAAAGTGCATGAACAAACCAAGCCCGCGTTGAAGATGCTCCAAGAAGAAGGTTTCTTGATTACCGACATGATCGATATCTTCGATGGTGGGCCTGTGGTTCATTGTCGTCGCGATGAAATCGATGCGATCAAAAGAACGAAAAAACTTATCTTGATCGATGTCGATGATTCCATCACCGGCGAAGGTTTTCTAATTGGCACCACCAAAAAGGATTTTCGCTGCTGCCTTAGCGCAGTTCGTTTGAGCGAGAATGGTCTTGTTGTTCCATCAATTGTGCTGGCCTTATTGCAAGTCCGCATCGGTGACACATTGCTGGTTACCGCGCAACATCCCCAATCCACCGAATAGCCTAATTATTGCTGCAATTTTCGGAGCAACGCGATGAATTACTTATCTCCTAGTGTGATGGAATCGCGACAGATCATTCAGGGAAAAGAAGTGGCGGGCGAAGGAACCTTAGGATTCAGTATTGATCCCGTTGATGAGTCGTATTTGTGGTGGGGAAATTATGCTTCTCATGCCCAAGTGGATGCGGCATATGTCAGCGCTAGGCAGGGCTTCAAGACCTGGTCGCGCGTGACTTTATCTGGTCGCATGGAAGTGGCTCGCAATTACGCCAAGCTATTGCAAGAGCACCGCGATGGGTTGGCGACATTGATTTCGGCTGAGATGGGTAAGCCCGTTTGGGAGGCAATCACAGAAGTAAATACGGCCGTCGCCAAAGTTGAAGTTTCTATACAAGCTCTCGAAAGTCGACGTTGGACAACTAAGGATCAAGTCGATGGCCAAAACGCTGTCACGCGTTACAAACCCTTGGGTGTCCTATTAGTTTTAGGACCCTATAACTTTCCGTTGCATCTACCGGGGAGTCACATTGTTCCTGCGTTATTGGCGGGGAACGCGATCGTATTCAAACCAAGTGAACAGACGCCCGCCGTCGGGCAATATCTAGCTCGCCTGTGGCAAAGGGCCGGCTTGCCCGCCGGAGTTTTTAATTTGATTCATGGTCGAGGTGATGTGGCCGCATATGCCGTAGCGCATCCTGAACTCAATGGAGTGTTGTTTACAGGAAGCTATCGAACGGGCGCAGCCATTCACCGAAGCCTTGCCGGTCAGCCAGAAAAGCTCGTCGCATTGGAGATGGGTGGCATCAATCCTGTGGTCGTTTTGCCCGTGCCCGATACGGAAGTCGGAGCGATGGTCTATGCGATCGTAAACTCGGCCTTCATTACGTCGGGACAGAGATGTAGCTGTGCGCGACGTTTGATTCTCCCTCACAACGATTTTGGAATTGAATTTATTGGGAGATTGATTCGCGCCACGGAAGCCGTAACTGTCGGGTTACCGCGAAGTGACTCGCAACCATTTTTGGGCAGCGTCGTTCATCGGGCAGCTGCCACTCAACTTATGGCCACGCAAAACGCTTGGTGTGAAGCAGGTGCAACATCCTTGGTCAAGATGGAGCCTCTCGAAGGCTATCCAACGCTTCTAAAACCAGGCTTGATTGATGTTACAGGGTGTGACTTGCCCGACGAGGAATGGTTTGGGCCATTGGCGCGAGTCGAATGGGCATACGATTTGGATGATGCCATTAGGTTGGCGAATTCGACGGCGTACGGCTTGGCGGCCAGCCTGCTGGGTGGAACAGAAACCGATTTTGATACATTTGTGGCAGGTGTAAATGCGGGTGTGGTGAACTGGAATCGGCAGACGACTGGTGCCAGTGGCAAACTGCCATTCGGGGGTGTTGGCAAAAGCGGTAATCATAGGCCGAGCGCCTATTTTGCAGCGGACTATGTTTCGTATCCCGTCGCTTCTTTGGAAGGTGCGAGCTTAAGTCTGCCGAATGCTCCGGCCATCGGTTTACAGGAGGTATTTCGAATATGCTCCGAGAAGTAAATTTTGATGGAATCATTGGCCCCACACATCACTTCGGTGGACTTGGGATTGGGAACGTAGCATCGCAATCGAACCGTGCACGAGTCTCGCGACCGCGCGACGCAGCGTTGGAAGGCTTGGACAAGGCATGGTTGATTGCGCAGCTTGGTGTACCGCAAGTGCTTTTGCCACCATTAATGCGACCTGATAGAGACTTTCTCGGTTCGGTCGGATACAAGGGAGACCTGGCATCGCAATTGAGAGAAGCTTATGAAACAGAACCACAGCTTCTTTCTGCGGCGATGAGCGCAAGCGCGATGTGGACGGCGAATGCGGCAACCGTATCTCCAATAACCGATACGGCAGATGGGCGGTTGCATATTACGCCTGCGAATTTAATCAGTTCATTGCATCGAGCGCAAGAAGCTCGAGAACGTACGGAGATGTTCAGGAATCTGTGGCAGCGTAGCGATGATGTGATCGTCCATGATCCACTCCCTGCTGTTTTGCCCATGCGAGATGAAGGTGCAGCGAACCATTTGCGATTGTGCGACTCAACAGGTGAGCGCGGCCTAGAGATTTTTGTGTCTGGCGATAGCGAGTCAGGAGAAGTCCACACTCAACGCTTTGCAATTCGGCAAACGTGGGCAACGGGAAAGGCGATTCGAAGATTACATAAGCTTGATCCGCAGCATAGTTTTCAATTGCAACAATCCGCTCAAGCCATCGATGCCGGCGTTTTTCACAACGATGTGATCTCCACGGCCCATGAGCATTTATGGTTTATGCATGAAGCCGCTTTCGCCGAAGATGACACAAACTTTGCTGAAATGGAAAGGGTGTTCGAGAATTGGACCGAGACTCGGATGAAAAGGATTGTGATTCACTCGAATGAACTGTCGCTGTCAGCGGCTGTGCAGACGTATTTGTTCAATAGCCAGATCGTAACTTTACCTAAAGAGGATCCTCGAGAGCCGTCGCGATTTCACTGGATCGCCCCGCAGCAATGCGAAGCGAATTCGGACTCTCGCAATCTTTTGGAGCGATGGTGCCGAGATTCGGAGTTATCGCTTGAAAAAATCCACTATGTTTCGCTGCCAGAGAGTATGTCTAACGGGGGTGGGCCTGCCTGTTTACGCTTGAGAATACCGCTAAATAGGCAACAAATGTCATCGCTTCCACCGCGGTTATTCCTTGACGCCGAACAGTATCACCGGGTACATGACTGGATCGTAAAATGGTATCCTGAGCACCTTGCTTTGTCAGATCTCGCAGACGTCACGTTGGTTGAGCATTTGCAGCAAGCCGTTTTGGCCTACCCTTATCGATCCTATTTCGTAAGACCCGCCCGCGATGAGTTCCACACCATCTAGTTCCTCGGAATTGAAAACTGAATCTGCACCGACTGAAGCTGTGGCCAAGCGGGGTTGGCATGAAGATTATGCCGCCATCATGATTGGTGCGATGTTGGTCATCTTGTCATTGCTGGTTACGTGGAGTGGCCGGCCTAGTGAAGAACCAGGTAATCGAAAGCTGCATTCGAAAGGTTGGCCGAACGCTCTTTCGAAAACAATCGATAAACCGCAAGCCTGGAATTCAAATCCAATCGAGGGTTTGACCAACGCGAAGTCGAAAAAGAATGTTGGCCTGCCCATTGTTCTGGGTATGGTTTGGATTGTAGCCATAGGAGTCGTAGGTTCTTGGCTGATGGGGCGAGCACCGATCCATTTTCTCGTGGGTGGTTTATTTCTTGTTTGCCTTACCTGTATCGCCTACTTTTTAGCAGCGCAAAAGTTTGTTGAAAGTTACAACTTGGAGTACCCACTGTGGGCCCTGATGGTTGGCTTGATCATTGGCAATACCGTTGGAGAAATGAAATGGCTCAAGCCCGCGCTGATCGGCGAGTTCTTCATCAAAACCGGCTTGGTGATATTCGGTGCCGAGGTGCTTTTTAGTCGATTGTTGGAACTAGGGCTGCCTGGCTTGCTCACCGCGTGGGTTGTGACCCCGATTGTCTTGATCGCAACATACTTATTTGGTGTTTATGTGCTCCGCATACCGTCGCGGTCATTATGTATGACCATATCAGCGGACATGTCTGTGTGTGGTGTATCAGCAGCGATTGCAACAGCGGGGGCGTGCAAAGCCAAGAAGGAAGAGTTGTCGTTGGCGATCGGTTTGTCTCTCTTCTTTACGGTGATCATGATGGTGGTGATGCCACCGTTTATTGAATGGATTCAACTTGATCAAGTGGTCGGCGGAGCTTGGATTGGTGGAACGATTGACGCGACAGGGGCCGTGGTGGCTGCAGGTGAATCGCTGGGCAAAGAGGCTGGCGAAGTGGCAGCTACCGTGAAAATGATTCAGAACTCGATGATTGGACTGATTGCTTTTGGTGTCGCCGTGTATTGGGCTGGTTGGGTTGAAAAATCGGACAAAAAAGCCGAGGTGTCGTTGGGCTATGAAGTATGGCGGCGTTTTCCCAAGTTCATCATCGGATTTTTCTGTGCATCAGTGCTTTGCTCTTTCATCTTCACGATGGGAGGCGAGGAGTCATTGTTGGTCGACGGTTCCAATAAGGGCTTCATTGGACCATTGCGAGGTTGGTTGTTCTGTATTGGCTTTATTTGCATGGGAATTCAAACCAATTTCCGCCAATTGGCGCCTATGTTGGTCAGTGGGCGCCCGGTGATCATGTATGTTTTGGGGCAAGCACTTAACCTCATTCTAACGTTGACGGTGGCGAGTTTAACTTTTGGATGGTTATTCAAGAAATGATTCGCAATCAGTTGGCAGAAAGCGGTTGGTTGCGGTTAGCCCTCTGTGCTTCGATTGTTGCAGGGATATGGCTTATTGTTCTGCCGCGATTGAGTTCGATTGACATTGTTGCCAAGCACATAGAGCACTTGGAAGAGCGTGAAGTGCATGCTGGTGCTATGTATTACACGGATCTCGAGAAGCTTCCCACTCGTCCCGCCTGGATCGAAGACGAAATCGTTCTGTGGTAGGGTGTGTGAAGCAATTTCTCTTGTCACATATCACGATCTGCAATTACGTTCGATTATTGACGCGTGCGTATGGCCGAAGACCAAATTGCGTAACACACCGTGCGTTTGACGTGCCGTCGGTTATGTCGCGTTTGGCGCACGCACCCACCGCTACGTCCAACGCGCGGTGTGTTGCGCGAATCCGATGATTGGCTTGTGTAGCGCGTTAATAATACGCGATCAAACAACCGGAAGATCGTGGGTTGTTTGGATTCGCTCCACACACCCTACGCAACACACCGTGCGTTTGACGTGCCGTGGGTTACATCGCGTTTGGCGCACGCACCCACCGCTACGTCCAACGCGCGGTGTGTTGCGCGAATCCGATGATTGGCTTGTGCAGCGCGTTAATAACACGCGATCAAACAACCGGAAGATCGTGGGTTGTTTGGATTCGCTCCACACACCCTACTTGAAGAGTGAAGTACTAAAATAACGTTCGGCGCGATCGCAGAGCAAAGTTACCACCACCGAATTAGGACCGAGCTCCTGCGCAAGCTTCAAAGCTGCCGATACGTTGGCTCCCGACGATGTGCCCACCAAGAAACCAAACTCTTTTTGGAGTCGTTTTGTCATCGCCATCGCTTCACTGCTTGAGACCTTAATACCACCATCCAATGGTGCACCCTGCAACAGCTTGGGAATAAAGCCGTCTGCGACACCTTCGATACAGTGGCAGCATGGCATCTCACCAGCCAACAAAGCCGCTTCGGCTGGTTCCATCGCCATAATTCGGGCGTTGGGATAATGGTTTTTAATCGCTGTTCCCACGCCTGCTAATGTTCCACCTGTACCGTAGCCTGTGACAAATCCGTCGATTGCTGTTGGGATTTGTTGAATGATTTCTTGGCCGGTGGTGTGCAAGTGGTCTTCGACGTTGAGTGTGTTTTCAAATTGCTTGGGCAAGAAGTATCGCGAGTCTTTAGCCGCCATTTCCTGCGACATATTGATACCGGTTTGGTAACGACCTTCGCTTTCAAATAGAATGAGTTCAGCACCTAGTTGGCGAATCAACATCCGTCGCTCTTGGCTGGCGCCTTCACTCATCAATATGGTAACGCGATAACCCATCGCTGTACCCAACATAGAAAGAGCGATTCCCGTATTGCCGCTGGTGCATTCCAGAATGATCGAGTCGTCTTTCAGTAGACCACGGCTTTCCGCATCGACTAACACGGTTTTCGCCAGTCGATCTTTGATGCTGCCGCTTGGATTTAGAAACTCGCATTTCGCATAGACGGTGATCCCTTCCTTGTCAAAGTGAAGCGGTATCATCCGGGTATTGCCGATCAACGACAGGATCGCTGCCGCGCGTTTTCGTTTGGGTGTGTATTCTGTTGGGCTCACAGTCCTAATTCCTTCTTCACTTCAGTGAATGCATCGATTGCGAATTTTAGATCTTCAACGGAGTGGGCTGCCGAGATTTGCGTTCGAATACGAGCTTTGCCCTGAGGTACAACCGGGTAGGAGAATCCAATGACATACACGCCGCGAGCGAGCATTGCTTCGGCCACTTGGCCTGCAAGTTTCGCATCGCCCAACATGATAGGTGCAATGGGATGAACGCCGGGGAGGATATTAAAACCGCGAGCTGTCATTTGGTCGCGAAAATAACGTGTATTGTTTTCTAGCTTGTCGCGAAGTTCGGTTGACTCGCTGAGTAATTGCAAGGCTCGCAGCGAGGCCCCTGCAATGCTGGGCGCGAGAGTATTCGAAAAGAGATAGGGACGTGAACGTTGCCGCAACAAGTCGATGATCTCTTTACGACCACTGGTATAGCCACCCGATGCTCCACCGAGGGCCTTGCCTAAGGTTCCGGTGATGACGTCAATACGGTCCATGACGCCGTGCAGTTCGTGTGTTCCACGCCCTGTCTTGCCCGTAAATCCAACGGCGTGAGAATCGTCGACCATAACCAAAGCTTTGTATTTGTCTGCCAATTCGCAGATCGCTGGCAAGTTGGCGATGTATCCATCCATTGAAAACACACCATCGGTCGCAATCATACGATAACGGGCGTTGGAAGACTCTTTCAGTTTCTCTTCCAAGTCTTGCATATCATTGTTGCGATAGCGGAATCGCTGTGCTTTGCACAACCGAACGCCATCGATGATACTCGCATGGTTCAATTCATCAGAGATAATTGCATCTTCCGGACCCAGCAGCGTCTCAAATAGACCACCATTGGCATCAAAACAGGAACTGTAAAGAATGGTGTCTTCGGTACCCAAAAATTTCGAAATCGCGTTTTCTAGTTGCTTGTGAATCCCTTGAGTGCCGCAGATAAATCGAACGCTCGCCATCCCATAGCCCCAGCGATCTAAGGCTTCGTGGGCAGCCTTGATGATCTCGGGATGTTCGGCCAAACCAAGATAATTGTTGGCGCACATATTGAGCACTTCGCGACCACCGGTGACGCGAATGTGCGCGTCTTGCGGAGTGTCGATAATGCGTTCGCTTTTGAAAGTGCCCGCATCGCGGATTTGTTGTAAGGTCTGATTGAGCTGTTCGGTATAGGTTCCCATCATGAGCGGGGTTTCCTTAGTTGGTAATGTTCGGGAGTGAAGCGGCGTGGTCGAAACGGAACTTTGATCGTAGCGATTACGATTGCCAATTCAAAATAACTTTGCCTGATTCGCCTGATTTCATTGCTGCAAATCCCTTTTCAAACTCGGTGTAATGAAATCGATGTGTGATGACAGGTTCGATGTTGAGGCCGCTTTCGAGCATCACTGACATCTTGTACCAAGTTTCATACATCTCACGGCCATAGATACCTTTGATAGTGAGCATGTTGAATACGACGATGTTCCAATCGATCGCGATGGGTTCGGTCGGAATGCCCAACATGGCAATTTTGCCACCGTGGCACATGTTGTCGAGCATGTCGCGGAAGGCTTGTGGGTTGCCTGACATTTCCAAACCGACATCAAAACCTTCTCGCATATCGAGCTGTTTTTGCACATCAGCCAGCGACTGTGATCGTGGATTGACCGCGAGGGTCGCGCCCATTTTTCGAGCTAGCTCAAGACGATATGGATTGATGTCCGTAATCACCACATGCCGCGCACCAGCGTGCCGCGCGATTGCAGCGGCCATGATGCCGATAGGACCGGCGCCTGTGATCAATACATCTTCGCCTAAAAGATCAAACGAGAGAGCTGTATGTACGGCGTTGCCGAAAGGATCAAAGATCGATGCCACATCGCGATTGATGTCGGGCTTGTGATGCCACACGTTGGACATTGGCAACGCTAAATATTCGGCGAAGGCTCCTGGTCGATTTACGCCAACGCCTTGAGTGTCTTTGCACAAGTGTCGTCGACCGGCTAGGCAATTGCGACAACGTCCGCAAACAACATGTCCTTCGCCGCTGACGATCTCACCTGGAAAGAAGTCATGAACGTTGTCACCGACGGCCACAATTTCGCCGACGAATTCGTGGCCGACTACCATTGGTACAGGAATCGTTTTCTGTGCCCACGCGTCCCATTTGTAGATGTGCAAGTCGGTGCCACAAATGCCGGTGCGATCGACGCGAATGAGTACGTCGTTGATACCGTATTCTGGAACGGGAACATCTTCCAACCATAGGCCCGGTTGTGAATGACGCTTGACCAATGCCTTCATTGTTTGGGCCACGAAAACCTCGCTTGTCAAAGAAGTGAATCCGCATGTTGTCGAACGGGGCGAACCGGCAAGACTCGTTTTTGGTGGATTCGAGGCTCACTGGCTTGTATACTATAGCGGATAAGTTGTCCAATATGATAGATGGCCGCCGAGGCGCCGAAAAGAGGAATTTATGGCAAAAAAGAGCCGAGCCAGCAGCGATTTGCCCAAGCAAGAGGCTGTTTTACAGGCTACGGCTCAAGAAGCGGGGGAGCGAGCCGAGGCTTTAAGTCGTCATTTGGGCGAGCGTGTGAATCAATTGCGCTTGGCTCGCGAATGGTCGCTGGATCGTCTGGCGGCTGCCAGTGGAGTCTCAAAATCGATGCTCAGTCAGATTGAGCGACAGCAGACCAATCCCACTTTGGCCGTTACATTGCGTATTGCGCAAGCGTTCGGAATGTCGTTAGCGGACCTTGTCGAGTCGCCCGTGATCAGTTCGGCAATACAAGTGATCCGCGCGGAGGATCGCACTTATCACTATCGTTCGGACAAATTGGTTCGCATTCGCACCCTCAGTCCCTTGAATCTTGAAAAGGATGTTGAGTTTTACGAAGTGCAATTGCAACCCAAAGGTGTGTTGCGAAGTGCGGGACACTTTCAAGGGACGCGCGAGTTCATCACGGTCGAGCGCGGCACCATAAAACTTGAAGCGGGCCGCGACAGTGAAATACTCGAAGTCGGCGATTCCGCCAACTATCAAGCTGACATCGAACATGCTCTGGTCAATATCGGAAACCAAGAGGCAGTGGTGTTCTTGGTGGTGATCTATAAGTAGCAATCGGATCGTACTTATAGGTCTTTTAGTCGCGAATCAAGGGTTTTGGCTTTTAGTGTTTCGGACTTGAGGATCTTGCCTAATGTTTCAGGCCATCGGAGGAGAGTCGAGACGTTTTTTCTCGTGAGAGTTTGGTTTCATTCTACGGAACCCAAAACCGCTAAGTAAGATTTTGTTGTTAGAAATCAGATCTTGCCACGTACTTATCTCAGTGAAGCCTCAATGGGATGAAGTACGGAGAGTAGCAATGATACGACGGTTCGACACTCTTAACACGATTCTAGGGATGTTTGTTTGCATTTTCGGATCGAATGCTGGGGTGCATCCGAAAGCTCTTGCGCAAACTGTTCACGCGATTTGGTGCGTTCCAACGGAGTATCGCGCTGAGCAGAACGAACATGATATTCGACTCGGCGTATTGATCGGCGAAAGTTGCGGTAGTATCGCCCCAAAAAATCGTGAACAAGTAGAGAATATAGTCGGTAGGGATATTCCCCAAACGGCAACAGGTGGGCACAGAGGAGATAGCGACTCGCGGTTGGTTTGCAATCTGCTCTTAGGGCAACGCGGATTCGTCGACTTTACGTCAGCTCGCGCTGGAGAAGGTGCCAGCGGTTCCCATATTGATGGACCCGACTTTACATTTTGCTTCCACCAAGCCATTGTCCAACGCTCAGCGGAAAACCTCGATTGGGATCAGGTTTTTGATATTACGAAAGCTAAGTTGATTTGCAAAAGCAATGGGAAGCAAGTGCCCGTTGCGATGGCAACACCGAGCATCGTGTCGCGAAATAAGGCTCTGCTCGAAATATCTTTGGTTAGAGTAGGGGGGAGGGTACAAATCAAGACTGTACGCGAAGGGGGAAAAGGAGCGGAGGCTGGATGACAGGTGGGGGGCATTGTGGTGAGTGTCAACGGCAACCGCATACGAACGACGGGGCAGTATCTACAGTCGCTCGATCAGGCGACTGCCTTGGGGGGAATCAAGTTCTTGGTTCGTACCGCATTAGTGGCAGTGTTTGGTATTTCCTCGCTGGCCGTAGGAGCGAGTGAGGCAGTCGCCGGTGACGACATCGTCAGCGGGGACTGCTCTGTAGTCGTCGGTTACCGCTGCGAATGGCGATGTGTTCCTGTACGGGCAGGTCGAGTCAGGCATAGGCGGGCGTTAATCGCTAAATTCATTGAACGTTAGGAAGAACCTCTGCTCAGGAACGCTTTGGCGACGTCGTCAAAGCGTTCTGCATTTTACGGAATCAAGCAAGAATCGCGGAAGTAAATCTTTCAGATATATTTGGTTACAGTAATGAAAGGCGAAAAAATAATGAAATGAGTTGATAGAAAAACTTAGCTTGCACGTTATGTCAATGAGTCAATCGAAGTCTTTCTTTCAAGGAACGCACGTCATGTCGCTGAGTAACCATAAGGCCAAAAAAAGTAAAACGATTAACAAACCGCAGCGAAAAATCCTTCGCAGGATGGTGGTGGAGGCACTTGAGAATCGCCAGCTGATGGCTGTCGATACACTCTTAGCGACCAATGAAACAACAAACTCGTTGCAGTTATTCAATTCACAGGGAGCGGTAGTTCGTAATATTCCGGTATCTGGCGAGTACGCAACCGATGTCAGCCGATTCCAAGATGGAATGGTGCTTGTTGCTGATCAGTTTCGCGGTATCGTCTCGGTTGACTTGAAAACAGGTGCTACCCAACAACTGATGTCAGGCAACTTCTTATCGGTTGCGTACGATCCGTCAAGTAAGGACGTCCTCGGGGCTGATACTCGGACACGCAAACTGATGGCGGTGCGTGCGAATGAGTCTCCTCGAGCACTTTTGAACGTGGACGGCGTTGTTACGTGTCTACAAGTATTCGAAAACAATTATTATCTCTCGATTGTGAAAGGTGGACGAACGCGGATTGAGCGTTTTGACCCTCGATCGAACACATCGACGACGGTCTATTCGGCACTAGGGAGTATCGAGGCCATTGCGATTCACGCAAGCAATCGCACAATTTACTTTGCCGATCAAGGACGCGAGTTGTTAGGACGCGTTAATCTCGATGGTAGTTCACCAGTCGTTGTGGCTACTGACGTGAAGGTACCCAAGGGGCTAGTGTTTATCAGCAGTGATCTTTTAGCCATCTCCTCTGTGGGACGTAAGACGATTGAGACATTTCATTTGCCATCCGGGAAAAGAGCTATTCTGGTGGCAAATACGGGAACGATTGAAGGCTTGGCGACTCTCGAAGATCCAACTGCACCCGGAGGTCCGCAAATACCCAAAATCGTACGGAATCGCCGACTACCTGCGGAGAGCCTTCTGGATGGTACAGCCACGATGAACTACTGGGAGGATCCTAGTAAGTCATCAGAGAAGCCCCCAATTAAGGGAGCGGTAGAGCACAATGATATTTATGATCCGAAAGCCCCGATCGAGTGGGGGAAAACGGTAAACACAACCATTGAAATCGTCGGTGAGATTTTTTCGTTCATAGGCCAAGATCTTGCGAAATCTGCAAGCAAGTTTGATCCAAATAAACCCGTTCAGGCAGCAACGAAGTCTCCGTACGAAACCGTATACGGAGGGAACAAAGGTGACCAGCTAAAACTGGAGCATGCTCGGACCAGTAGCATGGGTGGGAAAGGGGACGACCAAATTGAGGTCAATGCGAAGAACGCTACGGCTTACGGCAACCAAGGTGAAGACACTCTTAAGTTCAATAGCCAGTCTGGGACTGGATTCGGAGGCCCAGGCATTGACACCTACGAGCTTTCGAAAGCCACACGAGACAATGTGATTTATGACTCTTCGCCCATCAATAAAATCAAATATCCTGGACCATACTCTGAACTCGATGTGAGGATGCATAACAATGATGTTATCATCTCTCAGGGCAATAATGTTCTCGCAACCATCAAGTCCATCGACTTGCGAAACCAAGAGTTCATTCTTGGTACAACGGATCACAAGGTCGGCTTATCTTCGGTGCTGCGTGTTCCGAACATTGACGCGGTACGGGCGAGCGTGGCTGCGTACGCCAAACGCCGAGAAAGCATGGAACCAATTGTTAAGGAATCTGGCTATACCCTCCAGTTGCACGACGTTCACAAGTTAACAGGGTTGGAAATGTCCGTATGGCGCCGCGACTACGCGGCGGGGTTATCCGGCGACGTGACGACCGATGTTGTACCGGTAAATGGCCAATTCATGCTTAGCATCGCTGGCACGCAGGATATTCGAGACTTCTCTGTTTTTGCGTTTGCGCCAGAGCTTCAAGCAGGTGATATAACCAAAGCCGGGCAGAATCTCATTGATGAGGAAGGGGCCACGTTTATCACACTATCGGGACATAGCGGTGGCGGTGAGGTCGCGCTGCGTTCGGCGCGAGATTTGGCCATCGCGAATCCTGGAGTGCAAATCAATGTAGTCATGATAAACAGTGGAGGTGTTTCCGCGCTGAGTGCTGATAGCTACAACATGCCGAATCTTAACATCACACACCTACGCTCAGAGGCTGATATTCTGAGTAATCCGTTGACCAATTTGAGTCGCGGCGTTTCAACACATTTGGGGCAACCGCTCGTCTATCCGCCACAAACAGAAACTATCGTGTTTACGTATGACGGTAGCGGCCCAAAACTTACCGACGATCTCTTTGGTTGGATCAATCATAATCACTCTGCGGAGCGAGTTCTGGAGTATTTGGAAAAGCAAGAGCGTTCAAGCCTTCCCCCAGATGATACTTATTTTAGCGGTTCATCCTTCGTGATGCCCGTAGAGTTTTCGAAGTTACCAGGTACCGTAAAGCAAAATATATTGAAGGCAACGGATGGGCTGTTGAGAGTAGACACAACGCTCCCCGCCGAGCCTAAGCTGGAGATGGCCTTTGATTTTGGCGCTAACCGCTTCGTTGAACCGGGAACCCTGCCGGTATCAGCAGAGACAGTCTACTCTACGGCACGAGGGTATGGGTTTACAGCTTCAGCACAAGTACAAAACGGTGATGAAGCCATTGGTGACGATTGGGAACGGGACTTCGTGTCTGGTTCCTCGATTCCCTTCCAAGTTGATTTGCCCGCTGGTGCGTTCGACGTTACATGGATGACGGGCAACAGTGAAGGGCTTGAGTATTTGACCGTCCTGGCAAACTCCAGCACCATTAGTACCATTTACAATACGGCACCCAAGGAGATTAAAGAGACAACCCTTCGTATTCAACATTCCGGTGGCCCGCTCGCACTGGAAGTTCGCGATACCGGAGGCTTCACCAAGAAAGCAGTTTTAAACGGCCTCAAGATCAAGCAGGTAAACCCTTGGGCGTCTTTGCCGACTGCGTCTGTAGCCGATCCATCCCTAACAGTAATCGTACCCGGCTATGTTGAGTCTGTGTCCGTTTTCGATCGAATCAAAGCCTCGTATGAGCCGTTCGAGAAAATCGTTAAAACGGCTGCTACTCTTCTCAGTCCAGCTGCTCCACTGTCGGCGTTCCAGATCGTAAGTGGACTGGCGACCATAGCGCAGTCATCTGCGAAACTCTACAAAGCTTGGTCTAATGAACCCCCCGAAGTTCCGGCTTGGACGATCACTCAGCAAATAGCGTCGAATCACCAGAATGCGTTGGCCGGATTGCCGCTGCAACGTATCGCTTCCGAAGCGGTCTTGCTCACGACATTTGAGGCTATGACGAATGAACAGCAGCAGAAGCTTCTGAAGCACTCAGATGTAATTATTATCAACGCGCAAAAACAACTCAATGATGGAGTTAAGCCGTACGGAAAGTTCGACGATAAGGTCAATGATGCAAGTGCCTATCGAAAGAGTATTGATCGTGTCTCGTCGCAAATTTACCGCGCCATCGCGAACAAAGGACGGGTAACTGGTCTAGCGGATCTTGACTATCAGCTTGATGTGCAGGTAATCGCAGAAGATTTTGCGACTGTTGCCGCTCGCGAGGCGATTGATCGTATTGCCAAAGAGAACGGTGCCCTCGCGAGCAAGCTTGGCTACGTAGAATTGTTAGCCCTCAATCCTATCTCTGTGGAAAAGACCGATAAGCTGTATGTGAATTTCCCAGAGACACGTCCGTTTCACTACGTTGTGCATAACTTCTGGGAAGATATCACCGATGTTGCAAAGGGATTTGTGAAAGGTCCGCTAGATGGCGAAGAGGGAGGAAATTATCACGGAGTCGAAGCGGGTGTCGTTCGCCAATTTTCTGTCGATGATGAGCTTGGCACAATACGGTACAAAAACTTCAGCAAGAATAATAAGCCCGTCCGAGGAGAAGTGACTCAGACTTCCTATGATGACTCGGGGCTCATCGCCCAAGTGAACTCCAATGGTTACTTATCTGTTGTAGATACAAAGAACGAGAAGCGAGTTTTTCAGGATCGTGTCTTCAAGTCGAAGCCCATTGGGCTTCAGTTTTCACCCGATGGCCAGAATCTAGCGTTACTCAGTGAGAAAGGTGTGCTCGCTATTCTGAACATGAAGAGCCTGAGTCTGTCACGCCTCAACTTGCCAAACGGTTTCGATGTTGGGATTCGATGGCTAGATAACGGTCGCTTGGTAACAGCAGGTTCGGGAGGGGCTATCCAATCAGTACGAGTTACTGCGGATGGACAGGTCGGAGCTTTGGCTTTGCTCGGTCGAGTCTCGGATAGCTTGACAAACTTTTGGTTAGATACCGTCTCTTCGACACAGCAGCCTCGAATCGTATCGGTGCATAAGGATCGAACTGTGCAAGTGTGGGGCTTAGATAGTAAGCTCCAACCGCAGCTATTTCTCAAAACACCTTTGGGGGCGAACCGAAAGGTGCTTGATGTGGATCCTTCACGCGGAAATCTTCTTCTCACCGATGGCACCGTAGTCGAAGTTATGCAGATAGCTACGAATCAGTTGGTATCCAGGCTTACCCTCTCCGATGTCGCCAAAGGAACACAAATTACGGCAGCCAGATTTTCGAAGGATGGCAAGTTGTTCGTCACCGGTGGCGATGATCAGCAGATCAGAATTTACAGCTTGGTGAGCGCACTAGAAGGGAAGCGATCGCTGGTTCAGAACTATAAGTCCGTTATGCCGGAGGTACGATCGATCGAATTGTCAGGCAATGGCGATAAAATCTTTGTGTCCTACAACGATGCAAAGGGGGGGAAGACACTGGATCGCAACATCGCTGAAGCAGTTAGCAAGAGGATATCACTACAGGATAAGCTGTTCGGCGAGGAGTTTGAGAAGGCCAAGCTTTTGCCTGCAGTTGTTTTCGAAGAGTATGCTGACAAGTTGCGATTCCACGCTCGTCGTGACCGTGTTGACTTAGATGAGTTATATGGTGAGGAAGCTAAGAAAGATGGCTGGAAATTCGCACTTCCAAACGCAGTGGACGAAGCTTTCGCGGATGATGATCCAATGCTTGGTGATGTATTGAGTAATCGACTTCCGCCAAAATTCGAACGTTCTATCGGCAACACGACGATTCAGAATGTGATGGCCATCGACCTTTGGCAAATGGCTACAGATCCAGAACAATTTCCGGTCACCTATTCAGTCAGATCGGGTAATTCGTCCATCGTGACTGCCACCGTTATCGAAGAGAAATTGATATTGGCTCCTGTTGACGAAGGGGCTGTGGTTATAACCTTGGTTGCTACCGACGGCCTACACTCTGCCACAATGACCTTTAATGTCAAAGCGGATGGTTCGTTGGATCGGCAAAGATTTGCAACTTTGCGAACGGAACTCAAGACGCTCGTCCAAGAGCAGGTTCAGCTCCAAAAAGCCAATGAATCGGTCGATAAGTCACTCAAGAGCTTGCGTAGTTCCGTGGAGAAGATGGAAAGCGATGTCGCAGATTATCAGAAGAAGCTAGACAAGCTGAACGCCGATCTATCCAAGGCTACGACCGAGGTTCAGTCGATCCGCACTGCTATCAATACGGCTACTAAAGACCGCGACCAAGCAAGTGCGGATTTGAGAGATGTCCAAAATAGCGTCGCCTCTGCTCAAAGGGATGTCGATGTTGCAACCAGTCAAGTTGCACGCGCACGAGATGTCGAAGCAGCTCGTCAACGTGAATTTGATGCGGCCAAGAATCGATTTGATAACGCTAAGCCAGCTCAGAGAGCTGCTCGTCGATCTGAAATGAATGCCGCGAAGGCTGCGTTGGATGCGGCAACTGCTGATCGAGTTGCTAAGCAACGGATGTTACAAACAGCCAACACGACTCTCGCTCAATGGATCGAAAAACGCAAAGCAGCCAACAATCGTTTGGAGGATGCTAACAGCCGTTTGCAACGTTTTGATCGCTCTTTGCGAGATGCATTGGCGGTTGAATCGCGAGCGAAACAATCGCTCGATCAACATCTCGCGCAGCGTGCTCCGCTCCTAAGCACTAGAGACCAGCTATTGGTTCGCCTCGGTAAAGAACAGGAAACTGCCATGATCAATGCGAAAACCGCATCACGACTGTTGGCAAGCTTGCAATCAATTATTGTCAAGCTCCAGACGCTGCGCGATGAGAAATGGGTGAAGAATTTAGGGCTCGATGCTTGGGAGAATGATTCACTGAAACCAACACGCAAGAGCCAGGAATCGTTGAATTCACAATGTAAGGACAACTCGGAGCTATTTGTGAAGTTGGACGAGCGACTTCGGGAGCTGCTTCGCTAGATATTATCCTCCCCATCGAAAGGAAGAAAACGAGGTTCGGGCAGGGAACTCCACTCAGGGTTCTCTGCGAACCAACGTACCTTGTCTATGATCGGTGCTCCAGCATTAAAGTACCTGATGGCCTCCGGTTCACGAAGAAATCGGGCGATTCGTAACCCCTACAGTAGCATCCCCAAAAACACCACGAATGGCTTGAAAAGTTACGGTGTTTACTTTGTTAGATTCTGTGAGCAAGTCCGTATTTCTATTGGGCGGAGAAGTTGCAGGCATGTACACGATGGCTCATTTGGGGCGAAAGCTGGCTATGTTGAGAGAGCACAGTTGGATGGTTCCCTTCCAGATTACCCTTTCGACTCTACTCTGCCTTGCATCAGGTTTTGCCCATCGCTTTATTCCCAAGAGAGTAATCCTCGATATGCGAACTGTCCAAAGATATTGTCTGCCAAAGGCATTGAGATCAAAGAAGGATTAAGCGAGCTCCAAACTCTTCGGATAAAGAGACACAATGCGGTGATAAAAGAGTTGTCCATTTATTCAGGGCAACTCGACATAGGAGGCCTTACCGTCGTTCTCGACGCGTGTGTTGAAGCAAGTCACAGATACGTTTCTTCGGGTGAAGTGGTGTTCTCTACTCATGAGGAACGAATCGAGCTTTATAAACAGCAACTGGATTTACTTTCATACTTTCTAAGAATTGCCGAGAGCACGCTCAGTGTGGGAGAAGGATGCACAGTGCGGTATCAAAAGTTCCTGTACGCCAAACTCGATTGTGAAATAAAGATCCTTGAGTTAACGCAATCGAAATGATAGAGCGTTACCATTATTCCGCAGAAGCGATTCGGAAAATTGCGAAATCTGGGTAGACATGAAGCGGCTTGCTGTCCTGATAAGGTGCTCTTAGCTTGGCTCCAGCGTTCCACAGGTTTTTCGCTTCATGATCTTGCTCTGCCTCGGCTGGTACCAGCGGTGTTTGTTGGACGGCTGGAGCTTTCTGCTCGGTACAGTTTAGAGGAGTGTACGGCAAGAAGGTCTCGTGATCACGATTGCAAGAAGGGCAGTCACCACTTGCTGAAGGGACAACACGGATTTTGCATTCAGGACAAATGACAATTTCCATTGTATAGCCCACCATGCGATAAAGATCGAGATTACTGGTGCTCCGATGTATTGACTACGCGTGGCATCCATATTTCTAACAGCGATTTTTGGGAAAGCTCTCAGTTTGCTCGAACCGGGGCGAATCACAGTAATGCCTGCCATTACCAGCTGACGGACTTAGTGATAAGACCGTGTCAGCTTTGAATTTCTCAGTGGGCAGCTAGCCCGTCAAACAGGTAAATAATGGCAATTCTGTTCCAACTTGTCTTTTCTGAGAGATTTTTCAATTCACCGCGTTAGATTTTGCCGCTACTCCGTAAATCTAAACGAGCAGTGGCTATGATCGAATTGCCTGGGGCTCATTTTGGTGAAAATGAAAGGAAAGCTGGTTTGCTCCAGCGTTTCGCCAATTGCCTTGCGGTATTCATAGGGAAGCATGCTCATCTCGCTTTGCGATTACAGAAATCGGAACATGGTTTATGGCTCCAAGAAAAAAGGGAATTGTCAAAAACTGAGGGTAAATTCGGACGCATCTAGCAATCCCGAAAATGAAATTGGTATGCGTTCACCTGGTTGGTAATGATTTGCTCCGTTCGCTAGGTTTAATTTCATAGATGCTATGGCGAGGGTATTGGAAAACAGTAGGAGTGACGTATGAATACGATGGTGGTTTCGGAATCGATCGCCAAGGCAGTGTTGCTGTTGGCGCTAGTGCTGGTTAACTCGAAGTGGAGCAGGGGATGTGATGATGTTCTCGGCATCTGCTTGAAAAATTACGGGCAAAATTCTGGGGTATGAATGGGTTTCTAGCGGAGATGGCGATCTCCGTACTCGCTATGTTGGTATAGACCGTGATGAAGGCGACTCCAACTCAGATTCGTCCAGCAACGGCGGAAGTTATGACAACGGCTTTTCGAGTCAGGATGCTTAGAGAATGGGCAACTTATACCAACATTCGCCCTACAATCATTCGCCCTACAATTACTGGGGTAATTGTGGTCCTCGGGGCAAGTAGATGCATTTCCCTGAAGCATCGCTTATGATCTCAGGGTGGATCTCAGACAGATATGCGTGTGGGGTTCAGCTTGGTGATCCAGTTAATGAGGATAGTCATTCGTGCGACAATGTTGCGTTCGAAGATTAAGTCGCTGAAGTAAGCAGCAAAAGAGGCCAAGGTGGTGGAACATATCGGTGAAGCTGAGTTGAGACAACTGTTAGACGACACGTTACCGCAAGAACGTCAAACGGTGATAATTCAGCATCTCGATGACTGCGAAGAATGTCGGCAAAAGATGTGTGATTATGCCGACGAGGTCGCAGGTTTACCGAAGCAGGAAATTCATCCCGAGTATAGCAGTTCGCTGGCAAACGAGATTCAATCGGCAGCTGCAGGGATGCGAGCCACCGATTTAGAATCATTTACGACGTCCGAAGCTATGTTGCAGCGGATTCGTTCGATCGGTATTGGCGGATTCGGTCAAGTATTCGAGTACAAAGATCTACGGTTCAATCGATCGGTTGCCGTAAAGGTATTGCAAGATCGATGGGTGCGACAGGAGGATGTGGTTAAGCGATTTCTGCGCGAGATGGAGCTGACGGCCGAAATTGATCATCCTGGTTGCCCTGCGGTTTACGGCTCGGGCAAGACCAACGATGGTCGTGATTTTTTCTGGATGCAGTTGGTTACTGGCGATTCGCTCAGCGATGTAATTCAAAACGCTCATCGAACAGATCATTTTAAGCTGCGACGAGGAGATCCTGTTTTAAGGCCGCTGTTAGCTACATTCATTCAAATCTGCGATGTCATTCAGGTGGCTCATGAAAAAGGAATTTTGCATAGGGATTTGAAGCCGTCAAATATTCGGCAACATGCGAATCAGCATCCCATCGTTCTCGATTGGGGGTTGGCTGCTAGACAATCGAGCGAAGAGAGTGTGTCTGTAATAGTACCAAAAGTCCATAATTCGATTGGATTGACCCAAGCAGGAGATCGTTTAGGTTCGCTCGCTTTCATGTCACCAGAAGCGGCGAGCGGAGAAACCGCCAAGTTCTGTAGAGGGACAGACATTTACACTCTGGGTGGCATTCTCTACGCCATTCTGAATGGCAATGGACCTCATCAGGATCTCATCGACAAACCGAGTGACGTCAACTCGATTTTGCAGGCTATAACGTCTGGTCACCAGCCGAGTTTTAGCGGTATTCCATCAGAACTAGCGTCGATATGTCGCAAAGCGTTGTCGCAAGAAACCGAACAGCGTTACGCGTCCGCGCGAGATTTGGCAAGGGACGTCGATCAGTGGTTGGCTGGCGAGCCTGTAGCGGCCCATCGTTACAACGCGTTTGCGCTAGTAGGGCTGGCTGTCCGACGCAGACCGAAAACAGCTGTCGTAGGTTCATTAGCGCTTGGGTTGTTGCTCTTGCTCGCTTTTCTTGGATTCACTTGGAGGCAAGATGCTGCAAAACAACGCACCATTGCAGAGGTTCGTTTCGGCTTAGCACTCGAGGCATGGCAGCAAGTCGTGGTTGGAGTTCAAGATGATCTTTCGATGAGCGGCGGTACAGGTGAAGTCCGGCGAAGGTTAATAGAACGATCGACGGAGGGAATCGGTAAGCTGTTAGTGGATGCAGGGAAGCAGCCGGGAGCAGAACTGGTTGCGATGCGCGCGGAACTGGAACTTGCCGCCATTAAACTCAAAGAGGAAGGGGATATCGCTGCCGCCAAAGAGATTTATAAGCACGTCAAAACTCAGCTTGAGAGCAGCAGCAAGTACCGGAATTTATCGGATGGCTATAAGCTATTGGGAGACGCTACAAAAGGTCTCTTGTTCTGCACTCAGCGTGAGGAAGGCATGAAAGCGGCTGAGCCCTTGCTCTCTGAGTTACTTGATGTAGCAAGTGAATACGAAAAGAGTTTTCCCGGTTTGCCAGCTTCGGTTTTAATGTTCTCGCAAGCGGAGATAATTGCTGGTCGAATGAGACAATTTGAAGGTATGGATAGTACCGAAACGGCTTTGCAACACTACCAAAAGGCAGAAGAGAAGTTAAGGCAGCTTCCACCCGACGTGCTTGAACAGCCTGTGTTTACTTACGAATTGATGAATGCCCAAGCTGATCAAGTAAGTGTTTTTGATGAACTCGGCCAGACCGAGGATGCCGTGCGTATTCAGCGAGAAATGGTGAGCAAAATGGAGGTGCTTACCGGAAACGAACCGAATCGTCGGAATCGAATCGGTTTGATAACCGACAAGATGAACCTTGGGATTTATCTCAAGAGAAAATCTTCTGAAGAAGCAGTAGAAGTGCTCGAAGAAGCACTAGAAGGTGCTGAAAAACTGAGCGAATTCTACGTTGACGATATTGAGATCGAACATCTTGTCCGGGAAGTAGCAACCAATTTAGCAGGTGTTTATCGCTCCTCTGGCAAACCTGACGAAGCCATTCGCTTGCTCACAAGATGTGTTGAATCGGTGACGCCTGATTTGGTAAACGATGATTTGGATACTCTGGATGATTATGCTTTCAGTTGGGGAACGCTCGGAAACGCATATGTTTCTACCAAGCAGTCAAGTTCGGCGGCAGACGCCTACTTTCAATGTCTCCGTCTTAGAACAGCAATCCTAGAGCGTGATCCGCAGGGCATTGCAAACAGAAACCAAATTCTTAAGTTGGCTGTGGCGTGCGCACAACATGTTGATCCATCGCAGACCTCTATCGTCGATGGACTTGTTGAACTTTCAAATCGATTCGATATCAACGAGCGAGAAAGAGTCATTGCGTCGGGACAAATCGTCGGACTAGTCTTGTTTTACAAATATCTTGGAACTCGTTTACTGCAAATTGCAGAGCGTTCCAACTCTTTGGAAGCAGCGCGGCAGGCTCATGCCACCCTGACCCAGGCACAGGCATTGGGCAAGATGGTCGAAAATCCTGCGTTCGATCAAGCAGGTGATCTGGAAATGCAATTAGACAAAGCGATGAAACAACTGAAGAAGTTAGAGGGGAGCGAGCTAAACTGATAGTCGAACCACTTTCTTGGAGGTTCTACTAAGCTACAGCGAAGAAAGAGAATCAAAGAAGCTTTCCGTATTGCGTGTGGGGTGTCACTCTAGTGGCCGAGTGCTTCGTAGCCAATTAGCATTGCTTTCAGAGCTTTCGCTTTCACAAATCAATTCGTCCCAGATCCTTCGCAATTCAATTCGGCGACGTGAGCAGATGACATCGACATTACCTGGACTTTTCGAGAGAATTTTTGCTGCTTCAATGGTCGATCTGTTTTCCAAAACGCGAACTTTAAAGACTTGCCAATGGTCTGGATTCGATCTTTCTTCCAATCTTTCTAAGGCTTGGCTTAATAAGTACTCTTGATTTACCTCTAGCTCAACCTTGGTTGCTAAGGTGTTTTCGGGAATCGAATCCAGATATTCTTGGCAGTCATGTTGGACACGTTTCATCTTTCGATAACCATCGCGGATTGCATTGCTCGTGACGGTTGACAACCAAGCGCGAAAATGATGTTGAGAATCGTATTCGAACTTTTCTTCCCTTAGAAGTGAAATCACCTTGAGTATAGTGCTTTGAGTTATGTCCTCAGCATCCGAGTTTTGAATACCAAAGCTCCTGCAAACGCCAAACAGAAGCGGAGTATATTTGTTAATAAATTCTCGCCAAGCGTTTTCGAATTCTTCGGTTGGCTGATCCTGACCCGAAGGGGCGAGTTTTGCAAACATTGAAAACCGTGTTGCGCTGACGCCAAAATACGGTCTCGACGACATGACAATCCCATCCCAACTTAGACTGTACTACGTTAGTTCACCACTCTCCAGACAAGGTTAGACCAAAAAATAATGTGTCGCAAGGATTAGCCGATGTGGAATTAGGAGATTGCTCTTAAGTTCATAGTTCGATCGAACTGTTAGGGCAAACGCGGGCGTCAATGGGAAACGCGAGTCTCGAGCGCCTGGAACCGAATTGAGGGTGTTTCAAACCCGAAATTCGAGTTCTTCTACGGAGTCTGTAACACAAGCTTTTCGGTGCTGTCGGCAAAACGCTCGACAGGCGTGCCCATAACGTCCAGCATCGAAAGGTAGAGATTGGAGAGTGGTGTGTTGCGGGAGTGGACAATGTGTCTGCCAGTTGAAATGCGGCCGCCACCTTGACCTGCCAATACGATCGGCAAGTTGTGCGGATCGTGCGCGTTGCCGTCACGCAAGTCGCTGCCAAACATCACCATCGAATTTTCCAGCAAGCTCTGATCACCTTCGCGAAGCGTTTTCATTCGCTCAAGCATGTAAGCATATTGTTCCATGTGCCACTTCGCGATGATTTCATATTGTCGCAACTTGTCCTCTTCGTTTTGGTGATGCGAGAGCGAGTGATGCGCATCCTTTACACCATCTAACCAGGAGAAGTTGATGTTGCTCACCGAGTTTCCAAACATAAATGTCGCGACTCGCGTCGTGTCTGTTTGAAATGCCAATACCATCAAGTCCATCATCAATCGGCAATGTTCTAAATGTTGCTTCGGAATAGCATCCTCTGGCTTAGCCATCCCATCGTAGCTTGCGCGTGGCTTCCAAGGATCACCTTGTGTGCTCGCCAATCGTTCCATACGCTGTTCTAGGGAACGAACGGATTCCAAGTACTCGTCGACACGGCGGCGATCATTGGCACCCAGACGCCCTTGCAACTCCTGGGCATCTTCCATCACCATATCGAGAACCGAACGATCCGCTTGTAAGCTTGCTCCTCCTTGCTGACCTGCACGAACGATTCGTTCATAGGCCAACCGAGGATTAATCTCTTTCGCTAGGGGACTTGTCGGACCGCGCCATGCAATATGTGCACCATACACACGGGTGTAACCAACGACGCCATCGATACCGACCGCAACAGGTTCAATCCCTAATTCGATCGATGGTAGCGGCGTCAAATGACCGATTTTCTGCGCTGCTACCTGATCCATCGAAACGCCGTTGCAGTTCAGGTCAACCCCGACCGTTTTGTTAATGGTCGTGCTGGTCAATAAGCCAGCGGTCTTCACATAGTGTCCATCACCCGAGTCACTGTTCTTGTTCCAGAGTTGAGTCAGCACCAAGATATCTTTTTGATGCGGCGCGAGCGGTTCCAGGATAGGACTTAGTTTGAAGTCTGCACCCTCTCCTTCTGGAGTCCATTTTTTCGGTGGAACACCGTTGGGCATAAACAACACCGCCATGCGCACCGGTGCTTTGGCTGGAGCATTCTCTTGTTCGCTCCCAAGCAATTTGCGAACTTGCATCGCCTCTAGCCAAGGCAGCGCGAGAGCAGCACCCACGCCACGCAGCAAAGTACGTCGAGAAAGCGATGAATTCTTGATTATGTTCATGGGTTCGTAACTTGCGTTGTAGGTGGTGGGGTAGGGGTGGTTGGAGGTCGCAATTGCATAGCGGGACTTTGTAAAATCCCAAAGATGAGTCTATGTACTTTGTAGTCATGTTGCTTTAGATCGGCAACCAATTGATCGACAATGCAATAATCGCTATCGACCAATCCGCGACCCAGTGCATAACCAAGCATTTTAATCGTAAAATGCCGCACAAATTGGTCCTTTCTCTCCAGTACGAGTTTTTTCAGTTCGGTGGCATTCTGAAATGTTTCGCCACTGGTGAGCTGGCCACTGGAATCAATAGGGAGGCCGTTGTCCTTTTCGCGATAACGTCCGATCGCATCAAAATTCTCTAGGCCAAAACCGATCGGATCCAAAGCGGCATGGCATGATGCACAAGTTGGGTTTTGTCGATGAATCTCTAATCGCTGTCGCAATGTTTTTCCGGCGGTATCTTCCGGCTTTTCGCTCAGAGGATCGACGTTCGGTGGAGGCGAAGGTGGTGTTGCGCCTAAGATCGTTTCCAGAACCCACTTTCCGCGAATCACCGGACTGGTGCGATTGGGATAAGACGAAACAGTTAACGGTCCTGCCATCGTGATCACTCCGCCACGGATATGACCGGGGGGCAATTGGCATCTCACCAAGTTCTGAACTAAGTTTTCCGGCCGATTTTCTTTTAGCCCATAGAACCCATACGTTTCACCATTCACAAAGATGTAGTCGCTATCGACAAACTCGATGATGCTCCGATTCTCTTTGAGGATGTGTTGAAACATCAATACGGGCTCTTCGCGAAACGCGGCTGCAAGTTCATCATCGAACTGAGGAAACATTCCGCCGTCAGGTTTAATTTGCCGACCGATTTCACGCGTACCCAACCATTGGCCAATAAAACTCTCTGCCATCGGGCGTACCTTGGGGCTGTTGAGCATGCGAACCACTTGGTCGCGATAGACATCCTCTTTGAGAATCGAACCATCTGCCGCGCGTTCCATTAACTCCTTGTCGGGTATCGAATCCCACAAGAAATAGGAAAGCCGCGTAGCGAAACTGTAGGCGTCTATTGGTTGCGGTTCAGCAGCATCGATGGGAGGTTCGGTCAGAAACAAAAACTGAGGCGATACCAAAACACCTTGCAAAGCGTAATAGACCGCTTGCTCATAGGTGTATTGGCGTTCGACGCCTGCGCGATAAAGCTTCATCAGTTTTTCAATTTCGCCATCCGATGGTGGGCGGCGATAAGCTCGCTTTGCGAAGCGGCTTATAACACTCTTGGCTGCTTCTTCAGCGGGTGTCTTATTGTCAGGGAATTTATGAAAGATCTGGCGACGCGACGATTCATCTTTGGCCGAATAATCGAGAGCTTCCTTGGCCGCTTCGAGATATTTCTCGCCATGAATGGGCGACAAGAAAAGAGTTTCGGCTGCATTGTCAAATCCTTCACCACCGGCACCGTCAATGGGTAGCGAATGACCTGCGTCGAAATGGATACCGAGCAAGTCGCGGATCGAATTGCTGTATTGATTTCGATTGAGTCGACGCAGCGGATTGGGGCCTGGCTGCGGCTTCCCTTGGCAAGCGATATCCCGAAAAGTTACCGTGACCCATTCCGCTATCCATTGTCGATCTTCGACGGGCATGGGTTCGTGATCGCGCGGAGGCATTTCGCCTGCAAACACTCGTTGACGCACCGTGTCCCACATATGTCGATCGCCAATGATCGATTCGATGGTGTCATATTTTTGAAGATCGAGATTTCCTTCTTGGTTCTCGGCTGAATGGCATTCGTAGCAGTGCTTTTCGAGCAGTGAAGTCGCTCTCAGCCAAGGGTCAGGAGTGGGGGCAACCATCGGTTCAGGTGGTGACCCATTTTCTTCAGGGGCCTTCGCGCGAAGTTCGCTGGTTGTTTCCTGTGCCAAGCAAGCCTTAAAACTTGACGCAAATAGAAATCCCCATGCCAGCGCGATAACACGCAAGATGGGGCGTTTCGGGTGACAATAGAAATTCGAGAGCATGGGAGTTTTATTTGGCGTCATAGCCAGGACCTAACGCATAACAAAGCCAAGTTCATTCGCTGGTGGGAAAGGATTGCGAATAAAGCGTGGCGGAGGGCCTGCGGAGCAGGGGTAACAGTCAGTGTCACCTTTCCCATTTTATCGCTGCGAATCAGGTGCGGTAAACAGCAAAACGCTTGAGTTGGCACTCGAATTCGGCCAAAATGAACCTATGTCACTATCCCACCTCGGCATCCCCGCCCAGCTCATCGTCGTTGTTTTGTTTTGGCTCACCTCCGTCGGCTTGGCTCAAAGTCCGATCGATGAGGCGGAAAACGCTGCGCAATCTTCTGAACAGCAGACCGCGCAAATTGCGTTTTTCGAAACGAAAATCAGGCCGATTTTGCATGAGCATTGCGTCTCGTGCCACGGAGCTGAGAAACAAGAAGGGGGCCTGCGTCTCGATTCGCCACATGCGATTGCTATGGGTGGTGACTCGGGCGCCGCACTTCAAGTTGTTGATCCCAATGCAAGTTTAATCTTGGTGGCCGTGCGACAACTTGACTCGTCTCTTGTTATGCCTCCCGCACCTGCGCCGAAGCTTTCCCCTTCCGCGATCGCCGATTTGGCGAGTTGGATCGAGAAGGGAGCAGTGATGCCGATGGGAGCAGAAGCGGGATCGGCGGGGAATCAAAAGAAACCGAAGATCGGTCGCGAACATTGGTCGTTTCAACCGATCACGAAACCTGCATTACCAAACCTCGCAACTTCTACGTGGGATCAAAATGCAATCGATGTGTTTATCCGGCAAGCTCAAGAAGCGAAGGGAGTTCGCCCGCAAGCTGCCGCTGACAAATCGCTATGGTTGCGCCGCATCACATTCGACTTAATCGGTTTACCTCCGACGGTGAGTGAGATCGAATCGTTCCTAGCCGATACCAGTGAAGACGCGTATGAGCGTGTCATCGATCGACTTCTTGCGTCGCCGCAATATGGTGTACGGTGGGGGCGGTTTTGGTTAGATGTGGTGCGTTATTCGGATTCCAACGGCCTCGATGAAAACATCGCGCATGGAACTGCGTGGCGATATCGCAACTATGTCATTGATAGTCTCAATGAGGACAAACCTTACGATCGTTTCTTGACCGAACAGATCGCTGGGGATCTGCTCCCTGCCGCTCAGCGCTCCGAACGCATTGCCAATCTGACGGCCACAGCATTTTTGGCGATGGGCCCGAAAGTTTTGGCCGAAGTCGATGAACGCAAAATGGAAATGGACATCATCGACGAACAAATCGATACGCTCGGGAAAGCGTTTCTCGGAATGACATTTGGTTGTGCACGTTGTCACGATCACAAATTCGATCCTGTGAGCACGCAGGACTATTATGGCCTGGCAGGTGTTTTCAAAAGCACCCACACGATGGATAGCTTTACGAAGATTGCGAAGTGGCACGAAAACGAAATCGCTACCGAGCAAGAAGAGTTGGATCGGAAAGCGAAAGAAGCCGAAATCGCCGAACTCAAATCGAGAATTGAAAAGCTGACAGCCGAAGGGGTGACGGACGCGGAAAAGAAGTCGCTCTCTGAACGGCTGGATGCGATTCAAAAAGCACTCCCAGTTTTGCCCACGGTAATGGGTGTCAAAGAGGGAAGTGTTCAAAACGTTCCTTTGCATGTTCGGGGTAATCATCTAGCCTTAGCAGGAGAAGTGAAGCGACGTTTTCCTGAAGTCTTGACCTCTAGCAACGGAGTGAGTCTTGATGAACAGCAAAGCGGACGTTTGCAGTTGGCGGCTTGGATGACGAACCGAACTCATCCATTGACGGCCCGAGTGGTGGTGAACCGCTTGTGGCGTTGGCATTTCGGCAAAGGTTTAGTCGCTTCTACCGATAACTTCGGTGCCTTAGGTGAAAAGCCTTCACATCCTGAACTGCTCGACTGGCTAGCAGCGGAATTGATGGAGTCTGGCTGGTCGCTCAAGCATATTCAACGCTTGATGGTCACATCGGCTACGTACCGACAAGCGAGTGAACGCAACCCTGACGCAGAAACGCTGGATCCTGAAAATCGCTTGTTATGGCGTTATCCCGTGCGACGTTTGGAAGCGGAAGCGATACGCGACTTCTTGTTGGCCTCGGCAGGTGATATCGACTTGGCTCGAGGAACTTCCTTGCTGCATGTAGGCAATCGTGAGTTTTTGTTTGACCATACATCGATTGATAAGACCAAGTATGACAGCCATCTGCGGGCGATTTACCTGCCCGTCATTCGCAATCATTTGTACGATCTCTTCGATTTGTTCGACTACTCGGATGCGGCCACGGTGCAAGGTGATCGCGGTTCGACGATCGTGGCTCCACAAGCCTTGTTCATGCTCAACAGTGGCTTGGTTCATGAATCCGCAAAACGGTTGTCGGAGCAATTGCAATCGACTCAGTTCACCTCGGATGAAAATCGCGTTCAATATTTGCACTTAGCTTTGTATGGACGTTACCCGACGGAGGCTGAGGCAACCGCTATGTTGGCCTTTGTCGATCGGGGTGGCGCAGAAAACAAAGGTGAACGTTGGACCTATTTATGCCAAGCTGCTCTGGCCGCCAACGATTTTCTATTTGTGAGGTAATCAACCATGACGAATAATCCCCCATTATTCAACGAAATGTTGAACTCACTTCAGAACAGCAGTCGCCGCAATATGTTGAAGCAATCGGGCGTTGGCTTCGGCTACTTGGCCGCTGCCGCTCTGTTGGGCGAACTCTCATCCAAAGCGGTAAGTGCAGAAACTGCGTTCGAGCGGGCGCTAGCGGCAAAACCATCCCACTTTCCCTGTAAAGCGAAACGTGCCATCTTTTTGTTTATGAAAGGTGGCCCCTCGCACATCGATACGTTCGACTACAAACCGCAACTGCAAAAAGATGATGGGAAAGAATTGCCTTTCGATAAGCCGCGTGTTCAATTTGCCAAAACGGGAAAACTGTTGGGGTCGCCGTGGAAATTCGCACGGTATGGACAGTCGGGAAGTTACGTGAGTCAACTTTTTCCCAACGTGGCTAAGTATGTCGATGATTTGTGTTTTATTCATTCGTTACATGGGACCAATGCGGCTCATGGTGGCGCGCTGTTGAAGTTGCATACTGGTAGTGATGCTTTCGTACGTCCCAGTTTGGGCGCATGGTTGTCGTACGGTTTGGGGACGGAAAATAGCGATTTACCTGGCTTTGTGACGATCTGTCCGACGTTAGCACATGGTGGTGTTAACAATTGGGGAAGTGCGTTTTTGCCAGCGATTTATCAGGGCACGCCACTTGGTAACGCGAGTATGCCCAGCGATCAAGCCACCGTGCGGTATATCAAAAGTGCAACGGGTGTCTCTCGCGATGTTCAGCGCGAACAACTCGATCTGCTAAAAGAACTTCATCAACAGAAACTTCAAGGTGGTCACGTCGATGAAATTCTCGATAGCCGGATCGCTTCGATGGAACTCGCATTTCGCATGCAATCGGAAATGCCATTAGCGGAAGATCTCAATCAAGAATCGGCAGCGACGCACGAGATGTACGGCTTAAATGACCCGATGACGGTCAACTTCGGTCGACAATGTTTACTTGCGAGACGTTTGATTGAACGTGGTGTGCGTTTTGTGCAAGTGACGCATAGCGACGCGTTTGTCCAATGGGACCAACATTCTGATTTGAAGAAGGGACATGAAAAGAATTCCAAAGAAGTGGATCTTCCGATCGCGGCGTTGTTACAGGATTTGAAGCAACGTGGATTGTTGGATGAAACATTGGTGATCTGGACCGGCGAGTTCGGGCGAACGCCGGTCGCTGAAGGGACCAATGGTCGCGATCATAATCCGGAAGGCTTCACTGCTTGGATGGCTGGTGGTGGCGTCAAAGGTGGTTTTCATTATGGAGCCACCGATGACTATGGTTACTATGCGGTTGATAACAAAGTTCATCTGCATGATTTTCACGCGACCATTTTGGCGCTCATGGGCTTGGACCATGAGAAGCTCACCTATCGCTATGCGGGCCGCGATTTCCGCTTGACCGATATCCATGGTAAAGTCGCATGGGACGTCTTCGCTTAGCTGGCGCAAGTCATTTAACTGATGATGGCGCCAGCGTAACCAACGACTCGCGATTTATCCCCGGAGACGTCAGCACTGTTGGCGTACTCGACAATATCGATGTGGAATTTGATACCGAGTTCATGCAGCGTTTGCAAAATCAATGCCGCTGGTATTTGTCCACACATACTGATTTGATGTTGTTGACAGGTGAGCAAGAGTTGCCGAGGATCGCCCGTTTTTAGAGCCTCTAAGGCCAACGAGTCTCGTCGACGAGTTTCTTGATCATCGGCAAAATGATTCATGTCCGATGAGATGACCAACAGAGGCATTTCAGGGAGTGAACGGAGCAAAGTTGCCAATTCTTTAGCAGCTTGTGCGATGTGATCCCAATCGGCGGACTGCATGACAACCGCCGCGATTTTGCTGTGCGGCGCGAGATGTTGAATGAAGGGGAGTTCAATTTCGATCGAGTGTTCCCGTCGATGCGCGGCAGCATCGAGCTTCATACCGGTGACTTTCTCTGCGATGAGCTGGCTGAGTTCTAAGTCTGTTTCGAGTGTTGCCTGTTGGCCAACTTTCCATTGTCGGTGTGGTGCTACAGCCCAATCAACGCCGTAGGGCGTATGCTTGGGGCCGATCAACAATAGAGTGCGCGGGAATTCGATCGAGCCCCATACGCTGGCCGCAACACCGCCTGAAAATCGGAGGCCCGCATGTGGAACCATGATGGCCAGCGGCTTTTGTTTAACGCGCGCTGGATGTCGCGCCTGGGCTTTTTGTAGCAGTTGCGTGATCGTCGTCGTCAGTTCCGCATCCGAGTCTGGATAAAACGAACCCGCTACGGCTGTTGGCCGCGGTTGGTCGTTGAGTTCAGCATCAGGCGTAGCGGCGATTTGCAATTTGGAGTGAGTGCTGGCGATCGATATGGAATGAATCGCAGCCATTTTGGGATAAATGCCAAGTCCCTTGGCAGCGGCGGTCACGAGGCTTTCGGGCGTAAAGCCAGGTTGCCAAATTAAACTGTTTTTGCCATGCGCGCTGACCAACAGCGCGCGTTGAGTTGAGTCAATACCCTGCAGATCGTGATCTTGCATCGAACCATGATAAGCTGGCTCTTGCAAAATGGTAACGTCGACTCGAATACGACTTTGTTTTCCAAAGGTGCTGAAATGCTGTGCTGCTTGTTGGCACATTTCGAAGAGTGAGCTTTGCAGTGGGATGCCGGGACGGAACGAAAGTTTTTGCCAATGCTGGTGAGGCGCAAGCGTTGATTCGTCGCGATCGATCGGATCCGCTGCCACGGAAAGAATCAAACCCTCGACCGAGCCGTCAGGTAGATCGGGCTGCACATAGGTTGGCGTGGCACCTGTGCGCAGGGCGACAATGTTATTCGCCGCAAGAGTGGCGAGTCGATACGCATCTTCAGTGCGAATGCGATTGGGGGAGCTTAATTCGCGTCCTTTAAAGAACTCTGGATCGATGGTCCCCTCGATTTTTTCGCCATGAAAAATATCGAGTCGCGTTTGAGGAGAGGTCCATGCGTTAGTAGGTAGGCCTGCTTTGCGACAAACGGCCTCCAAAAATTGTTCCGCGTTCCAATTCATTTCCGTCGCCACATCGGGGAGAAGTAAACCCGCGTGTTGACCACTTGAAATGCGAAGGCCCGTTTTGCCGACTTGAACCGCGTTCAATCGCTCGCGGCCCTGGGCTGAGACAGGTTCCATCGGACCAAGCAGTGTAATGCCCAAGGTTAAATAAGGGATTTCAACGGGAGAAATCGCTGGCATGCGCGTGTCATTGAGCGCTGTTTGATAGGCAGCTTGACGCAAGGCCTCACCCAATTTCATCGGTTCACCTAGCAGGCCGCGACAGCCGCGCAAATGGCCATGACGTTTGAGTGTAACGAAGACGCCATTTACGACTTGATTTTCGAAAACCGTCGGGAGTGTGGCATAATTGCCTACGGTTACTTTGAGAACCGCGTTGCAAATCGTTGCGCTTGCGGCGCGAATTAAACACCATTCTTTCTGTTGAGCCTCGGTTAACGTCATGTTCATACTTTGGCCTTTCGGTTGAATCGCGGTGGGTTCGGTGTGCGGGATAGCGATGGGGAGACGTTTGCGTCCCCAATCGCCCGGCGTGTTCTCGAAGACTCCTGCGATGGGAGCCCGGCAATGTGCGCACTGATGGTTGTTGATATGGAATTGACCCAATTGGTGCCAGTCGCGTTGAACGAGGAGTTTACCACATTGTGGACAATAAGTGCTTTGTCTTTCGACATCATGCACGTTTCCCACATAGGGAAAGCGAATGCCTGCGGCCCGTGCAATCTCGAAGGCTTTGATCAATGTTTCATGCGGTGTCCGTGGACGATCCAGCATGCGGAAATCTGGGTGAAATGCGGTGAAATGAATGGGAACGTCGACGCCTAAATGGGACGTAATCCAATCGCACATTCGGCGCAGCTCATCTTCCGAATCGTTGGCATCTGGGATCAATAGATTGGTAAGTTCGAACCAAACATTGGTTTCATGTTTGAGATAAACCAACGTATCGAGGACGGGTTGTAGATGCGACGAGGTGACTCGAAAGTAGAAGTCTTCCGTGAACGCTTTGAGATCCACATTGGCTGCGTCCATGTGTGCGAAAAAAGGTCCACGGGCTTCTGGCGTAATATAGCCTGCAGTCACGGCGATGGTTTTGATGCCACGCTCATGACACGCCAATGCTGTGTCAATTGCGTACTCTGCCCAGATTACTGGATCGTTATACGTGAAGGCCACACTGCGACAGCCATTGTGTTGAGCGGCAGCGGCAATCGATTCGGGGGTAGCTTGATGGCTTAATCGTTCTACTTCGCGCGATTTGGAGATTTCCCAGTTTTGACAGAACTTGCAACCGAGGTTGCAGCCCGCTGTTCCGAATGAAAGAACAGGCGAGCCTGGGAGGAAATGATTAAGCGGTTTCTTTTCGATGGGGTCGATGCAAAAACCGGTGCTGCGACCGTAGGTATTGAGGACCATTTGTCCGTCGCGATTTTCGCGAACGAAGCAAAAGCCTTTATCGCCAGGGTTGAGGTGGCAGTGTCGCGGACAGAGTTGGCATAGGACTTTTTGGGACTCAGGTTCGAGCGTGGTCCACCATTGTCCGGCGACAGTGCCGTCAGGGAGTACGGGGCGCATGGATTAGGCAATGACAAAAAGAGTGACATCGGACGCCAACAATATCATCTTCGGTTATCGGTCCTTTCCTCGCCACAAAATCGCCTCGCACGGCCGCTAGCATCTCGCCCTCATCAGGGTGCCTGGCACCCTGTTGTACAGTGCCCGCTGTTGGGTGCCACGCTGTTGGGTGCCAGGCACCCTGCTGCTTCTGGCAACCTGTGGCTTCTAGGTTGAGGTTCAAATGTTGTTTGCTTTTGTGGGTACTGTTGTGGGTCGACAGTAGTGGTCTTTAGTTATCTATTCTCTGGCAAATGCCCAGTTTTCGATTTCTTTGACAGGAATATTGGAAGATCGTTGCTCGTTTCATCCGGATAGTAGATTTGATAGCAAGCAATGTAATTAAGTATTTGTGAACAAATAAATGGTGGATTCTTGTATATTTACATGTGCGGCTGTATAACTTATTTGTTCACCAAAGAGCAAAGGAGTAGCAGATGCGAAAAAAACGAACCCAAATCGCCAACCCGGATTTCGTCAATACCTTCCACATCACCGTTCGCTGCGTGCGAAAAAATCACTTATTGGATGACGGAAAGCCCATAAAGGGGAGGGCTCTCAAGAGGAGACGCGTTGTTTTTGCTCGAATCGAAGCATTAGCGGAGTCGTATGCGATCGACATCATGCGGATTTCCATAATGGATAGTCATCTGCATCTCGAACTTCGTAATCGACCCGATCTAGTCAAGCTGATGAGCGACAAGGAAGTAGCTCGCAGGTATCTCATGATTCATCCTGGATACTGCCAAGCAACCGCCGATGCTAAAGGGACTGATCCTGATCAACCTACAGAGGAAGATGTTGAGGAGCTCGCCAAAGACAAAAAGAAAATCGCCGAATATCGTCGGGTGTTGTCGAGTATTAGTCGGTTCATGCAATCGTTGAACTTTTACACCTCCAGATTCTTTAACATTGTGGATCGAATGGCGGGAGCGTTTTGGGAATCTCGCTACAAGCTGAAGTTGCTTTTGGATGATCTGTCAATTCTGCTGTGTGCAATCTACATCGATTTGAATCCCATTCGGGCGAACATGCACATGACAATTGAGGATAGTGAATACACTTCTGCGTACTACCAGATCCGAGCGTCAGCCATCTTGCGCCTTTATCCCAACATCGATCCTTCGAAACTCCCGAATGCTTTCCTGACTCCAGTTACCATTTCGCCAAACGATGAAGATCGCATGAGGAGCTCAGTGAGTAATCGGGCGAGTGATTTCGGTTTTACCGATATGACGAACGAAGAGTATTTGATGGTTCTGGATTTGTTGGGGAGGATCATTACCAAAAAAGGAACAGGGGCAATTTCTGCAGATTTACCTCCAATTTTTGAACGGCTTAATCTCAATTGGGATTCCGTAAAGCAATTAGTGACTGCCTACGAGGAGCTGTTCGGTTTCTTTGTTGGGACCAGCGATAGTTTAGAAGCCAAGGCTCGAGAGCTACAATGCGGGACGTTGCAGTGTCCAGCGGTGCGTCAGGGGCTCCTGCCGTCCGCACGCATCAAATAGCTTGTAGTCTTCTAAATTTTGGCCACAAGTCGCGTTATCTTGGGGTGAGTTCCCCATCTGCTTGACCAGACGTTGACGCAAAACGAACTGGAGCGGTTGAATTCTGTACCAACCGCAGGGAAAAAGGCACTGTATTGGCTTTCGGGTAGTTAATAGTGTCATACTTAGCCTACGTTAGCCTCCATCCGGCGGCCCTTCTGGTCAAATTTCCCCGAAACAAAGCTAGCAATCGACCCAAAATCCACTCGTGTGCCTGGCACCCTGTTTGGGGTGCCTGGCACCCGGTGGGAGGAAATTTTCGCACAATATCCCCCGCGTAGGGCTCGACATTGCTGCAGTCGAGAGAAATGATAGAAGGAGCGGGCGCTGCATTTGTGGCTATCAGGCTTTTGTTCCCTGCACCCTTGGCAAAGAATCGGCACGCGGTCCACATGTTTTTGGTCGGCAAGCAAGTATGGTTCGGCAGAACGGTCCTGGCAGCTTACATGCTCCTGGTCTGCTTCGGCCATGCGCTGCATGCATTGCCCGGTCACCAACATGGAAATGCCGTTTGTGGCTGCCATTCCAGTTCGTCTGCATTCAACAGCGACAATTGCTCATCACCCTGCCAGGCCGAAACCTGCCAAGCCGATGGCTCTTGCGGGGCCTCTAGCCACTCCAGTCATCTCACCAGCCCATGCCCCTTTGGTCACACGGATTCCACGGTTGGCCAAACCGCTATTGTAGTCGAAAAAAACAATAGTGACCAATCTGTCGAATTCGCATGGCAAAATGCTGGCTGCGCTGAGCTCTGTGCTATTTGCCAAGTGCTCGCTGCTCCCCAGTCGGCTCAACCATGTGTCGATGTCGATTTGAACATTCAGCCTCTTTATTTCGCAACCAATGGTCCGTACTCATTTTGCGTTTCTGATGTTCTCTCTAACTTCTCCGCACGCGGTCCCCCGAGCGTTATCGCCTAGAGCTCTCTTACTCTACGGTTGAAATGCAAACTCGCGCGTCGAAATGACGCCACGGTTTTGCGGTGTGCTCGTTCAAATTCTAGCTTTGCGTTCATTCTGTTCGCCAAAGCAATATTCTCAGGGACTTACCATGGCCAAACAAATATTGGCTTGGGCTGCGCATAGCAGCACGCGTGCAAACAGTATGCTCAATCATGATTTTTGCCCATGGGCCAATAAGTATGTCTATTGGCTCAAAAAGCCGATCGGTTGGCTAACCGGTGGTATCTTGGCGGGCTTGCTATTGGGGGCTTTCGTTGCCCCACAGGCCTTCGCAATTTCAGCGGCGCTCTTGGGCCTTATCCTGGTTGGAACATTCTGGCCTTATTTGGCCGTTCGTGGTGTCGTCGGATCCATCGGCTGGAGCCGATCGAGATGTATTGAAGGTGAGGAAGTAGAAGTTCAGCTAACCCTGACAAATCGTTGGCCTGTACCACTCTGGGGCCTCATTATCGAAGCGGACTCAGAGGCGATTGGCGATGGACGTAATGTCGATCAACCACTAGCATTGGCTTGCGTTCCTCCTTTTTCCACCAGCCGCTTTACATGGATTGCTCGACCAACGCGGCGCGGTGTTTACCCGCAACAACAGTCATTCATCGCAACCGGTTTTCCCTTAGGCCTGTGGACCGCTAGACGAGAATTGAAACAAGAAGGGGAATTGCTCGTTTGGCCCCGAACCGTCGCTCTAAAAGATCTGCCACAACTGGGCGGTAAAGCAGATGCCGTTGTTGGAGCAACTCGCGACAAAGCGGGTTACGAAGGCGACGTCATCGGCGTCCGGCCATTCCGCGATGGCGACTCACTTCGATCGATTCATTGGGCTCAAACTGCCCGTCGTGAGTCCCTTATCGTCTGTGAGCGACAAAGCAAAGCGCAGCAAACTGTCGTCGTAAACGTTCGTGTTTCCAACATACTCCCAACTGACCTCCAAGAACGGGCCAATGATGAATGGTTGATTCGAATCGCTGCTTCTATCTGCAGAGAATTCATCGCACACTCCTGGGGCGTGCAACTACAAATCGGTGATCGAATCGCCTTGGTTGAAGCAGGTCAAAGAGGAACCTCTACCATTATGGATTTGTTGGCTCGTTTCGACTGGAAAGCGGAGTCGAATGACGGCAGTCGCAATCGTATTCGCTTACCAGCCAACCGACGTCAAGCGGAAGATATGCGGTTTGAAGTGACTCGCGCCAACGCAATTGAAGCAAGCGATAACGCAGGCTCCCACAAGCGTGCCCAGAAAATCCGCTGGGTTGCCGTTCATCGTAGTAACGGCGACGCTACCGCCAGTGCTGTTTGGCGATATCGTCAACCGATTTGGATGCTGGTGGACCTCGACTTAGACGTAGATCATCAATTGCAACGCCAGTGGGAGCGAGTCTGTCATGACACAGCGTCCGCTGCGGGCTAAACAAACCCAATTTGGAAAGCGTGGAAGCAGGGTGACTTCAGGCCGCTTTATCTCCGGACAACGCGGGCTTGTGTTGTTGCTCGCGCTGCTGGCGACCCTAGCAGTTACGATCATCCGGATCGACGCCAGTTGGGCACCCTGGACAATTTGGGTGCCAACCTTATTAAGCACCCTCATCGCCATCGCTTTGATGATGGTTGCTCCCAATCGCGCAGCAACGAACAACCCAGGGCGTGCATGGGTCTTCATCACTGCATTTCTCATTGCGTACATCTTGCCCTGGAACATCATCGTCAAGTCTCTGCTTACACATACTGGCGAGCCGTTAGAACTCGTCATGTTGGCAATGGTCCAACAAGCGGCTCTCGTTTCTGTCACGCTCTACCCAATACGCAAAGCAGAATGGATTTCAGGCCTACTAAGCTTCTTCTTATTTGTGTTTTGCATCACCATGTCGAGCGCACAGCTAGTCTATGTCTTAGCAGGTCTATACGGGCTGCTTAGCATTTGGTGGTTGATGGGAGCCTATTGGGAGCGGATACAAGGAGGATTTGTTGCTCAGCAATCGGTTCCCGTCGTGCGACTGCGAGCGAGCATACTTATTTCATTAGTCGCCTTGCTATTGTTACTCGGCTACATCGGTTCCACGCGTTCGACGACACTGGGCTCCCTTTTGGGCTTTGTACCAACTTCGGGCGGAAGCGGAGAGAATGACGAATCCGCTCGTTCAGGTATTGGTGATGGTGATCGAGTTGTTGCTGCTCAAGAAACCGCGATGAGTTTTGGACCCGTCGAAAGCGAATTGTTTTTGGAAGATACATCACCATCACTCTACGACATGTTCACGGATATGTATGGCGAGGCACCAAAAGCAAAAAAACGTTCTGAAAAAGCTGTGTCACTGCCAGGTTCTGAAGGCCCATCTAAAAATCAGCATCTGTCACAATCTCAAAAGTCGAGTCGAGAGTTCTCCGCAGTACGACGCGCAAAAATCGAACAAGCTAAAAAGCCCGAACAGAAACTAACATCGGCCATGCTCTATCTCATCGGCGATGTTCCGACACATTTGGTCATGGAGACCTTCGATGCATTTGACGGTCGCCAATGGACACATCAACAACCTATCCAACCCGCAACACTCAAACTGGCAACCATAGGCAATAAGCCCTATGTGCAATTTTCGCCCAGGGGCAGCGTGCCATTCGCGCTCAAAGAGCAAGTATACGGTGTCAAACTAATCAATCTCAAATCGCCACGGATCCCAAGTCCACATCTCTTGTCCAGTGTGCATATCGATAAAGTTGATCGCCCCGATTTTTACGGAAAGACCCGTGATGATGTAGCGGAAATGACAGGACGGGAGCACATTCCTCAACTCACCGTTTTGCATCTAAGAACTTTTATGCCACACCTGCACAAGTTGCGCGACGCAAGCGAGTTCCGACGATTCGGCTCGCGTATCAAGCTTGATGGAATTTATGTGACTTCCGAGTTCGTTCGAAAGGCTCAAGCAGACTTCGATCAACTCCATCCCGAAGGCGAATTGCTTTTTCAGCCACTTCCTCTGCCAGATGCCGTGATTGACGGGACTGGTTGGGGAGGGCAAAGTCCACAGCCAGATGTTTCCGCGATCAACGTTGAGACAGTAGTGGCAAAAACAAATGAAGTGAACTTCTTTGATGTTTATTACCAAATCGCAAGTGAGCGGGAGCTTGTTGAGAATTTATCTGATGATTGGACGCGCGGTGTCTCGCGCGGCTGGGGTGAAGTAGATGCGATCGTCTCGCGACTCAAGAAGCACTGTCAGCTCGATGCGACGTCAACGGCCCCCGAAGAATGTGAAGATGTCGTGCAACATTTTCTTCGCACAAAACGTGGGCCTGATTATCTTTTCGCGACCACCGCTGCCATGATGTTGCGAGCGAGAGGCTTCCCTACTCGCCTCGTCACCGGATTTTATGCCGATCCTAAAGACTTCGAATATGCCACCGGACAAACGGTTATTCGCAAAGACGATCTGCATACATGGCTGCAAGTTTCGCTCGACGGCGTACATTGGATCTCCGTCGAGGCAACTCCAGGTTATCTCAATCCGATCGAAGATCTGAGTTTCATCGAATGGGCTGAACTTGGATTTTGGGAATTTTGTCGTTGGATTTGGTTCCATCCAATTCCGGTCGCTTTATTTATGGCCGGAATCGCGTGGGGAGTGTGGAGTCGTATTTGGATCTTCGAAACATGTCTCACCTTGTGGGTCGCAGTGGTGGCGAGTATGGGAACCTTGCGAAGCCGAACGCTATGGCTCGTCTGGCTTTTGCAATGGCGCGGAAGACTCAATGGCAAACCACGTCCTAACTACAAAACGTTGCGACGATGGTTGTGCGAATCATCCACGGATACTTCTTTCGTGAGGAACTTCATTCCTCAGTTAGAACGATTGCTCTATGCACCTGCTCAGACCATTCCGCAGGAGCCCGATCAAGAATTCCAGAAGAACTTTCGACTTCTCTTGTGGGATCGAAGGCTGTTTGTGAATTCCCCGAAACAAAACACCTGAACGTTCTGCATTGAACTCTTTCCAAAAAGACTCTCGTATCCATGTCGCAAAACGGTAAGTTAAAAAGCATTGAACTACTTCGAAAGTGCCTTAACTCAACTCTGTTGGGTAAGGAGGATGTCGTCGAATTGGTCATTGCTTGTCTCCTTTCCAAAGGGCATTTGTTGTTTGATGACTTGCCCGGCCTGGGAAAGACAACGTTGGCCAAGGCTTTAGCGACAACGGTAGGTGGTCGTTTTTCGCGAGTGCAGTGCACGCCCGACTTGTTGCCAAGCGACATTACGGGTTTCAATATTCTCAACCAGAAGACGCGCGAGTTTGAGTTTCGTCCTGGACCCGTGTTTGGCGACGTTCTTCTGGCTGACGAAATCAATCGCGCCACGCCTCGTACACAAAGCGCGTTGTTTGAGGCGATGGCCGAACGGCAAGTAACCATCGATGGTATTGCTCATCCGCTCAGTTCGACCTTTATGGTCATCGCCACTCAAAACCCAGTGGAAAGTCACGGCGCTTACCCATTGCCCGAAGCCCAGCTCGACCGCTTCGCTATGAAACTTCAAATCGGTTATCCGAACCGCGGTAGCGAACTAGAGATGTTGCAAAAAAATATCGGAACAAGTTCCCAAGGTTATCAGGCAGTCGAACGTGTCTTTGAGGCCGGTGAACTCGAAAAACTTCAAGAGGACGTGGCGTCAGTCGCTGTCGAGTTACCTGTGCGTGAATATTTGGTTGACCTTGCAAGAGCGACACGCGAACATCGCTCGGTGACTTTAGGTCTTAGTCCTCGAGGCCTAATCACCTGGCAGCGTGTCGCTCAAGCTTGGGCATTCATCGATCAGAGAAACTATGTCATCCCCGATGATGTGCAGGCTGTTGCTAAACCTGTGCTTGAAGTTCGTTTTGGCGGCAGTGTTGATAATGTCGAAAAAGTGGTTAATGAAATTATCGAATCTGTAGCGGTACCTACCGGTCGTTGAGGTTTCTATATGGCAAAAACTAATAAGCACTCTCAATCGAACCGTTTAGGGCGTTGCCTGTGCGCACTCGTCTGGCTTTCGATCGCACTATTGGGTTCATCGATGCTGGGTTGCCAGAAAAGTGCTAGCCAAGAAGAGGCTCATCACATTCCAGCGCATTTACCGGCAAACTTCGAGCAAGCGCTGGTCCGTATCGAGCAGCTTGTGGCGCATGTCAAAGATGGTGCTGCCTTAGAACAAAAGCCTACTGAAGTCACCGTCGAAACAGAACTCCGCGATGTGGTGCGTTGGCTACCTGAGCTGGCTGCCCAAAGTGATCTTAAAGAGGTTGATTGGAACGTAGTTGATGAAGCGACACGGGATCTAATCGATTCCTTTAGTCAAGCGAAAGAGCCACCCGAGAAGTGGTTAATTCAGGGTGAAACTCTTGCAAATATCGCCCAACTGCCGCAACAACTCGCCGCTGTTCGCGAGAAATATCGGGCCATGCAAGTCCCTGATGTTGTCGAAGACGCTGAGTCAGAGAACCAGCCCTAAGCTATCCGTTGGTAATTGTCTGTTGGTCGCATTTTGGGAATGAGGTTGAAGCTGTGGATAGCATGATCATTGGAGCTATCGTTCGCACTTTGCAGGCCGCGATGCAAGCTGCCCCCACGGTTATCGTTGGATTGCTGGTGGCCGCGATATTTCAGCGTATCGGTCGCGATGTGACCAACAAGATTTTCGGATCCAATAGCTGGCGATCTCTTCCGCAAGCTTGGGGGTTGGGGATGTTGTTGCCCGTTTGCTCTCTAGGTGCTGTACCCATCATGAGCGAAATGCGCCGCGCTGGGGTTGCGGGTGGGGTAATTCTGGCGTTTGGCCTCACCGCACCGTTATTCAATCCCGTCTCTGTGTTGTATGGTCTGACACTTTCTGATCCGGTAGCCATTATCGTTTTTACATTTTGTTCGCTGATCATCGTAACCGTGATGGGAACTGCTTGGGATTGGTTCTTCACCAAAAGTGAACAGGCGATTGAGCCTATTGGTCCCATGCCTTATGGTTGGCGAAGGTTGGTCGCCGTGTTCGTGACCATGGCCCGAATGAGCGTCAGTCGCGACATGTTGTTTGTCCTCGCTGGTCTCGTTGGAGCTGGGCTTCTGAGTTTGTTCCTCCCTGCCGGTTCGCTGCAGTCCGCTGCAGAAGAAAAGGATATTCTTGCCCCAGCTCGAATGGCCCTTATTGCGATACCCGTTTATGCCACACCCATGGTCGCCATGGTTCAGCTCGCCTCTATGTTCCAGCATGGAAATTCCATCGCTGCCGCATTTACGCTTTTGGTCTTGGGGACAGGTCTCAATCTTGGAATGCTGTGGTGGATCGCGCGACAATATGGCGTGAAGAAGATGTTGAGTTGGGTGGGTATGCTGGTCGCTTTCGTTTTGATATTAGCCTACGCCGTGGGTAAGCCGCTTTATCCGAAAGGTGTTGAGCCAGCTGGCCATACGCACGCATTCGACAATTATTGTGCCCCGTTTGGTGAAGGTGTTGAGGATGTTCCCGCTGCAGCTTTGAAAATGCTCAACGATTCACTCTTGCCACATGAGCTTGTCTCGTTGGTAGGCATCGGCGTTTTGGTATTGGTCGGTGGTTGTTTGACTATTTGGGATCGGCAAGGACGCTTTGAAGCATTCTTGGCGAGCGCAAAAAACGAAGAGCTGAAGAACGATATCGTATTGCCCGGATATGTAATCGGAGGTGTGAGTTTGTGTGGACTTGTCATCGCGAGTATCGCGGCATGTTATATGTACTACCCAAGTCGCAGTGAAATATTTGCCGAAATGAAAATCGTTAATACGGAACTGGTTTCCTCCGCGACATCCGGAGACTGGGATACAGGTTTGTATTGGGTTCCCATCCACGAAGATTGGTTGCGTAAGCTACAGGTTTCGGCCTATTTGCGCAGACAACCGCTCTCTCGCTACCAACAGATGAAGATCAAAATTGTGGAAGAAGGTATCGAGCTGCTTGAGCATGCATTGGAGGATAAAGAAAAGGAGGAGGCCGAACTGTTAGGGAAGCGATTAGGGATCGCTTATTTCCGGATGCGCATGTCCTTTGCAGGTGCACAATAATTGCAAGAGGCCTTGACGCCGCCTGCTCAGCATCAATAATGAACGCGGTTGGTCGGGAGCTCTTATAAGTTTCTGCGCAGCAGTGCGCCGCTGGTTTCTGAAATTACTCAGCAGCGACACTGCGGCCATTAAAGAAACATGGGGCTTCGTCTCTGCATCCATGCTCTATGAAGCGAGAAGTGGAATTATGAAAGCGTCTCTTCGAAACGGTTTCACCTTAGTTGAATTGTTGGTGGTTATCGCCATCATCGGCATCTTGGTTGGGTTGTTGTTACCAGCGGTGCAATCGGCGCGCGAAGCGGCGCGGCGAATGCAATGTTCCAACAACTTGCGCCAAATGGCATTAGCAAGTCACAATTATGAGTCATCGTTTAAGTGTGTTCCTGGCTTAACCGGCTCAAGTAGTTATTCGCCTCAAGCTCGTATCTTGCCGTTCATTGAGCAGGGCAACTTGCAAAACTTGATTGATTTTCGTCAACCGCTATTGGTTGGCCCAGCGTGGGCTGCGCGATTTAATCCGTCGATGCGCGTAGCTATTAGCACCGTCGTACCGACATTCATGTGCCCAAGCGATGCGGGCAATCCAAACTTCCCCACAGTGCTAGCGGATGGGACTGCGTCTACCTCGGCAGGTTTGAGCTACATGTTCAGTTACGGTTCGGGAACTGGAACCAACTACGACGATCGTTATCGAACCGATGGAATGGTGTGGGAAAACTCTTGGGCTCGATTCAAAGATTGCACGGATGGTACTTCATCAACGGTGCTTTTAGCTGAAACGGTATTGGGCGATCAATCTACAGCAACGGAACCATCTCCGGCGTTGCCGCATCGTCGCATCGCGAACTGGTCGGGCACATCGTCGATGCCGGCAGGGCAGCCAGGCTTCACCACGGGTGGCAATCTCATTCGCAATCCAGATTTGACGACCATTTTCCCATCTCAGATTAATTCGTATCGCGGCAATCGTGGCGAATCTTGGATTCGCGGTGTGCCATATGCGACAGTCATCAATGGATACATGGCACCCAACAGTAATATTCCTGACATCGGTATGCATGGTCGCGGATTTTATTCTTCACGATCGTTTCATCCTGGTGGTTCGATGCACGCTATGTTAGACGGCAGTGTGCAATTCATCAGCAACAATACCGATTTGGCGAGCTACCGAGCTTTGTTTTCCCGCAATGGTGGCGAAGTTCCTTCGATGGAGTTTGCTCAGTGATGAGGACGACGAACGGATTGATGTTCGTTGGTTTGGCAGCGCTGGGGATGTTGTTGGGATGTGCCAGAGGTGTTGATTTGCAAGAGGAAACTCCTTGGCAGATCAAAGTGGTCTACGAACAACGTCCCGTCGCTGAAGTGCATGTGGTCATTCATCGCCCGCTTGGTTCGCAATGGGAGGCTGTATTGGAAGGAGTGACCAACAGGGATGGTATTGCCTTCATGCAGCCGGTGCCAACGATCGATCCTCCTCAGGTCGATGAGTGGCCCAGGTTTAAGGTGACTGTGGAGTCCTTTGCGGGTGGTGAGTGGATGATAAAGTCCAAGTGGACTCAGCCAGCCAGTAGCGATCTAAAGATATCGTCTATTGAGCCCAATTCGCCATTGTCGATCGAGTTGCCTAAGGAAGCGATCGCACCGCTCTAAGTGCTGTCTGGTGTTTTGGTGTAACTGATTGAATGAGTTAGATCGTTCGCAGTCTTGTTTTTGAGAGTGTTTATCCAATGAAATGGCTTCTTGCTTTAGCGTTACTTGGCGTCTGGGAGGATCAAGCCTCGAATACTTGGCAAGGCTTTTTGGGGCCTGTTCCCTCAGCGGTTCAAGCAGATCGCGTGCCGCTTAAGTGGACTCCAGAGAGCAATGTGGCGTGGCAAGTGAGTTTGCCCGGTTACGGTCAAAGCAGTGCTGTAGTTTGGGGAGACCAGGTTTATGTCACGATGGTTGAAGGCGCAAAGAAAGAGATATTGCGGATCAATGCGTATCATCTCCATGACGGGAAGTTGCTGTGGCAACAAGATATCGCCACCAAAAACTTGGGTGAGAACACAGACTATTTTAGTCGAGCCGCTCCTACGCCAGTTGTCGATCAGGATGGCGTGTATGTCTTGTATGAGTCGGGTGATTTTGCGGCTTATCAGCATGATGGCAAGTTAAAGTGGCAGCGCGATTTGGTGGCTGAATTCGGAGCGATCAAGAGTCGTCACGGCTTGTCTTCGTCGCCGTTGCAGGATGCAGCGCATGTTTTTATCTGCATGCAGAGCGATGAAAACCCGTATCTCATGGCTGTCAGTAAAAAGGATGGAAAGTCGGTATGGAAAGTGGAGCGACCTGTTGGAACGGCTTGGAGTTCGCCCATTTGGTTTGAAACGTCCGATGGCCAGCGTCAAATTGTGATGAGCGCGGCAGGCGGTGCCGGTCGAGCACCCGGTGAAACTTCTCCTGGTACTCTCATTGCTTATGATCCTCAAGCGGGCCAGGAGTTGTGGAAGCTCAGCGGACTATCTGGAAATTCAGCTCCCACACCGCATATGGTTTCGCCTGGCAGGTTGCTCGTTGGTGCATCTGCGGGACGCGAAGGGGGCCCGACCAAAGAGGCGATTGAAACCAATGGACTTGTCGAAGTTAAGAAAGTCGGCGAGCGCTTTGAAGCGAATTACGCTTGGCGCAGCAAGAAAGCAACTTGTGGTTTTTGCTCACCAACTTCTTATCGCGGTGTGGCTTATTTTGTGGATCGTCGCGGGACACTCTTTGGTTTGAATCTCGAAACGGGAAGTGAAGTATTTACCGAGCGGTTGGGGTTTCCAGTATGGGCAACACCGCTGGGGATCGGTGATCGCGTTTACTTTGTAGGCGAAGATGGCATGACCACAGTTATAGCGGCCGGCCAAAAGTATGAAGTCTTGGCGACGAGTAGTTTGTGGGAACCAACGGCTGAAGCGGCTGCTGACGAAAATAATCCGCGGGCTATGCTCAACAAGATCAGGCAATACGCAGTGGCTGTTGTGGGTGATTCGATACTGATTCGACGCGGTGACAGGCTTTATTGTTTACGTTCGAAATAGCCTTCAAAACGATTTGAAAAGAGAGCAGGGGAGTGAATGGGAGTTGGCATCGCGCTTTTGGGCGCGATGCATAAATTCTCCTGCTCTCTGTTCCATCAATGCCTCGGCGGTAGTGCGAGCTATTTGTAGCGAATATATACGGTCTTGCGACGGAGGTAATGTTCTAGGCCATACTTGCCATCGTCTCCACCGATGCCCGATTGTTTCCAGCCAGTGTGATAGCCGTGGATGGATTCACCTGGTCCGCGATTGACGTAAAGTTCGCCGACTTCAAGATCACGGACGGCTCGCATGATGCGGTTCATGTCGTTGGTGAAAAGATAAGCGGCAAGGCCGTAATGGGAGTCATTGGCGTATGCGATGCCTTCTTCGAAATCGTCGAAAGGCATCACGGGAATCACTGGACCAAAAATCTCTTGGTGCATAATGGCCATATCTTGGCGAACACCGGTGAGTACTGTGGGTTGGTACCAATAGCCTTTGGCAAACGCACCTGTCCGCTCGACGATATCGCCGCCGACTACCGCTTGGGCACCTTGAGCCAATGCTTCGTTCACGGTCCGTTGCACTTTATCTAATTCAACGCGATTGACTTTGGGGCCAATTTGAGTTGCTTCGTCGAGTGGATTACCGACACGCATAGACTTTACGCGGTCCACCAGTTTTTCAATAAACTGATCGGCGACGTTGCGATGCACGTAGGTTCTTTCATTGGCAATACAAATTTGTCCGCAGTTGAGAAAGCGTGAGAAGATTGCAGTGTCGACGGCCGCATCGACATCGCAATCGTCCATCACAATAAAGGGAGCTTTGCCACCCATCTCCAAAGATACAAAGGTGACGTTTTCAGCGGCGACTGAAGCAATGCGTTTTCCGGTTGGGACGCTGCCGGTGAAGCTAATGACGTCGGCAATAGGGGACCGCACGAGTGTTTCGCCGACAGTTTCGCCTGTTCCGGTGACCACATTGCAAACACCTGGAGGTAAACCTGCTTCTGCGGCTAACTTCATTAACTCTAGTGCGGTGACAGGCGTATCTTCATGAGGCTTTAGGACCAGTGAGCAGCCGGCGATGAGGGCAGGGGCGATTTTGCGGATGGCCACTGCCAGCGGAAAATTCCAAGCGATGATGCCAACGGCAACTCCGGCCGGTTGTGGAACAATCCATAAATGTTCATTCGGTTTATCAGGTGCGCATATATCACCTTCGATTCGTCGATCAAATTCCGCGTAGTATCGAAACCAGCTATTGCCGAAGTCCACTTCGCCATAAGCTTCTTTAAGAGGTTTGCCCACTTCACGCGAAAGCAAGTGGGCGAAATGATCGCGATTTTGATCGACAAGATCGGCCCACTTTCGCAAAACGCGACCGCGTTCAACACCCGTCAAACGCCCCCACGATTTTTGTGCCGTTTTCGCAGTTTGCAATGCATGTTGCACTTGTTCCTGCGTGGCTGCGGGGACTGTCGCAAATGGTTGTTCGGTGGCGGGGTCGAGAACTTCCAGGCGATCAGTCGAGTGGACCCATTGTCCGTTGATAAACATTCCATAGTCTTGCATGGTGTATTGCTCCTGTAGAAAATTTTTAAGCCGCCTCTGATATTCGAATCGCTAGGTGACTTGGGGTGGGGAGGATTGAGGAGGGAGTGAACGTATTCAATGTAGTGGGAGGTTGTCTTGGTGAAAAGCTAGGCACAGCAGCGAGCGATGAATGGTCGCTACGATTCGTTTTAGGCGTTGCAGGTTGTTTCTGTCGTCGAGTGTTTCAAGCCATTTTCCGTTTCACAATCTGTGACAGCTTGTTTTAGTAGAGCCTCCAATTCTTCGCGAAGATGATGCATCTGGTCCGAACTCCATTGCTGGCCAACATGCGCTATGACAAACAGCGCCAACCAGAGCACGACGGCACCAGCCGCTACCCACAGTCCCCAAGCAGTTTCCCCCAAGGTCCATTGGGAGATACCGAGCACCAGTCCAAAGAAAGCGCTAAAGAGAAAAACCAAGTAGGCTATCCATACAACGGTCCAGACATCGACGCGCGGCGCGAAGCGTCCATGGACAACAGCTTTGTGGTCGACTTCATTGAGATAGAACGACAAATGAGGTGACCACAGACGATGTTCGTGTGGAGGCAGATGCAATTCACCGTATTCGCCGAACATCAAAAACAATTGTTTGTTGGGATATTGGGATTGTAGTTCGGAAAGTTTTTGGATGAGGACATCACGAGTCTGATTCAATGGCAAGTCAAACGTGGGACGTAAACGAAACCATGACATGGCCGACAATCCGACAAGAGAAAAGGGGCGGGAGAGGCTTTAGTTTACGCGATAGGCGATTCAACTTCCTACTCGCTCTTCCCATTTCGGCAAGATAATGTTTGCTAGGCGTGCGATGTTGCGCGCATCATCGATGCCACGGTGATGTGTACCGATGATGGAAAGCTTCTGTTGTTTTAGGGCAGCTGCCATTCCACAGCGTCTGGCTTTGAAAAGCGAGCTGTATTCTGCTTTGAGGTTAATATGTGTTTTGAGCAGATTTGGAAACTCTAACCCATGTCGCCGACAATCGGTGCGGATTTGTTCAAGGTCATACGCTCCCCACGAGCATAAAGTAATGGGGCTATCGCCGATCCAGGAAACAAAGCGGCGAAAGACGTCTGGAAAACTATCGGCCTCATCTATGGAGGCTTGGTCGATAGTGGTTAGCTTCTTACAGAAATCACTCAAGTGTGGCTCTGCGACAGGCCGCACAAAACTTTGAAACTCTGAATTGGGAGGTAGTGATGAAGATGGCAGAGAGACGGCACCGATCTCAATGATCTCCATGCGGTCTGGTGTTTGACCTGTTTCCCAGCACGTTGCTTCTAGATCCACAACGATGTAACGCATGACTCACGACTCCTTGCAGGCGAAATTATTTCGAGCGTTTGCTTTTCTTGACGCTCTTTTTCGGCGCAGCGTTCAGGACGTTTTTCTTACTTGTAATTTTCTTGGCCGAAGTTTTCTTGCCTGGTATTTTCTGGATGGTCTTTTTCTTCAGGCTGGGTTTGTTGTCGGAGGTTGTGCTTGCCGGGAACCGCGTCCGAATTTGAGAGATAGAGTAAGTGAGCAGTTTCTTTAGTACTACGGTGTCGAGGTCCGCCAGGCGTTTGACGTAGAGGCAGGAGCTGCCACAGGAGTGTGGTCCGATTTGTTGGAGAAGTTGTTGGTGGGTTTTGTCAAAGGTGTCGATACCGCACATCAAGTAGATCGTTAGATTTTGTTTGCGTGGTGAGAAGCCGATCTCCATCCAATCGCCCGATTTGCCTGAGGCGTAGGTGTAGCGATAAGAGCCGAAGCCCACGATGCTCTTGCCCCACATGGTCGCGGGTGAGCCGGTCAGTTCTGCCATTAGGGAGCAGAGTGTTTGGCAATCGGCTTCGAGAGTGGGCGCTTTTAATTTAGCGATGAAGTTTTGGACGGAGGCGGAGGTCTTTTGCGTTTTGAGTTCTGTCATGATTTCGTGGGTGCGAAGATCGGGTTGGTTGAGACGCTGGAAGAGAGGTTGGTGGCGTAATTTAGCAGGTTGCGGGCTTGGCTCCCAATTTTGGGGGCGATTTTCGGAGTCGATCGACAAAAGCTCCAAAAGTACTTCTAGTTAGTGTACTTCTTTCGAGGAAAGTGCAGCGAATCGGCGGTTCTGTTTTGGATTTTGGTTGACTGAGTTTTGGGGTTGCTAAACGGGAGGAATCCGGTAAATTCTAGCTCTTCGTGTTAAAAGTGTTTAATTGTGTGACAGAGTGATTGTTTGGTGGGTACGTCGTCCAGCGTGAACGCACGGGAAAGTCGTTCGGTTCGGACCGGCCACCTCAGGGATTTGTTGACAACCCCATGGCGATAACGACAGAGCGCAAGCAGAGCTTAGTGGAACAGTACCAGCACGCTAACGGAGACACTGGATCTCCCGAAGTACAGGTAGCATTGCTGACCGAACGCATTAACGCGTTGACTGAGCATATGCGCACGCATTCGAAGGATTATTCAAGCCGTCGTGGTTTGTTGGCTTTGGTCAGCAAGCGACGTCGATTGTTGGATTATCTTCGCCGCATTAATCCACAACGCTACTTGGATGTGATCGGTCGATTGTCGATCCGCAAGTAAGTCGCTGGATTCAACCAGTTCCTTGTTGTTGCTGCGAGTCTGAAACCGGTTTGCCTCTTCTCAATCGCGACCGGTGAGACGTAGTACCAGAAATCTAGTGTTCAGATACTTGGTTCTTATCGGTGTCCCCCATCGAATGAGCCGAGAGGAAATGGATTTTTGTGGTTGCATTTGCAGCTTGGGCATTGTCGTGATTTCATGACCCGTGAATTCATGGACTATGGATTCATGGGAAGTTATCTCGTCGGTTTATTCAAGCCGCAGGATCCAACCACACCTCAGAGCAACGCTCGAAATTTCGACCGTTAAGGATGTCCTGTGAAGATTCGTGTAGAAAAGCAAATTGGGGATTTAGTACTCTCTTTTGAAATCGGACAACTCGCTAAGCAAGCCACAGCTTGCGTTATCGCTCAATACGGCGATACGATTGTCCTCAGTGCGGTAACCTCTGGTCCATCCCGACCAGGGACCGATTTCTTTCCACTGACCTGTGATTACCGCGAGCGATTGGCAGCGGCAGGTAAGTTTCCTGGAGGTTTCATCAAGCGTGAAGGTCGTCCTTCGATGAAGGAAACCTTGACCAGTCGTTTGATCGACCGCCCGATTCGTCCCCACTTCCCCAAGGGGTTCCGGGATGAAGTTCAAGTTCAATGTATGGTCTTGTCGAGCGATTCGCAAAACGACGCCGATGTGATTGCGATGAACGGTGCCGCTGCTGCACTGTTTGTAAGTAGCCTACCTTTCGAAGGGCCGATCGCTTCGGCTCGCGTGGGTCGGGTTGAAGGAAAGTTGATTGCTTTCCCAACGATGGCTCAACTGGAAGAGAGCGATCTCGATTTGGTGATGTCCGCCAACGAGCGTGAAGTCGTGATGATCGAAGGCTTCTCGACCGAAATGCCAGAAGCTGAAATGATCGAAGCTTTGCAATTTGGTCATAACGTCATTCGCCAAGTGATTGCATTGCAACGCGAGTTGTATGCACAGGTAAAGCCTACCAAGATCGTTTACACTCCTCCATCCGATGGTGGCTTGTACGAAACGTTGAAGGCCCGTTACTACGGTGATTTCAAAGTTGCCAAGCAGACTGAAGGCAAGCAAAAACGAGCTGAAGCAGTTCGCAATTTGAAGGCTCGTGCGATCAGCGAAATGATTCCTGATCCAACTGCTGCCGATGCGATTCCAGCTGCTTTATTTGCATCCGTATGGCATGACTTGGAAGAGCGAGTGGTTCGCGATTTGATTCTTGGTGGTACGCGTGCTGACGGTCGTGACCGCACCAGCTTGCGACATATCGAATGCGAAACCGATTTATTGCCACGCACTCATGGTTCCGCTTTGTTCCAACGCGGTGAAACACAAGCGTTGATCACAGTGGTTCTTGGTACTTCACGCGATGAGCAACGCGTTGAAGGTTTGGTGGAAGAGTTCAGCAAGAAGTTCATGCTTGACTACAACTTCCCTCCATTCTCGGTGGGTGAGTGCAAGCCAATTCGTGGGCCAGGTCGACGTGAAATCGGTCACGGTGCATTGGCTGAACGCAGCGTGGCTTCGGTGTTGCCTTCGCCAGAAGAATTCCCGTACACCATTCGCGTGATCAGCGACATTCTTGAATCCAACGGCAGTTCGTCGATGGCTTCGGTTTGCGGTGCTACTCTTGGTTTGATGGCTGCCGGTGTTCCGCTCAGCAATCCAGTGGCTGGTATCAGCGTTGGTTTGGTACGAGAATCTCATGATCAATGGTGTTTGTTGACCGACATTCTCGGTGACGAAGATCACTATGGCGATATGGATTTCAAAGTTGCTGGTACACCCAATGGTATCACCGGCATTCAGTTGGATTTGAAGATCAACGGTATCAGCGATGAGATCATCCGCGCTGCTTTGAAGCAAGCTCGGGAAGCTCGCATCGAAATCTTGCGCAAGATGTTGACCTGCATTCCACGCCCACGCATGGAAACCAGTCGTTATGCACCACGCTTGCTCCGCACCAAGATCGATGTCGACAAGATCGGCGCGTTGATCGGTCCAGGTGGTAAGAACATCCGTTCGATCCAAGAAGACACCGGTGTAACGATCGACGTCGAGGATGACGGAACAGTGACCGTAGCGAGCTCGAACCAAGATGCAGCCAAGGCTGCTATGGCTCGAGTGGAAGCTGTCACCGCGACCGTACAGATCGGCAAGATTTATGACGGTACCGTTTCGAGCATTCGCGACTTCGGTGCATTCGTTGAAATCATCCCAGGCCGTGACGGCTTGTGCCATATTTCCGAACTATCGCATGGCTATATCGCCAGTGTAGACTCGGTAGTTAAGGTTGGCGATTCGATGAAGGTTTTGGTGATCGATATCGATGAGCAGAACCGCGTCAAGTTGAGCCGACGTCGTGCGTTGGAAGAACTTGGTGTCGAAGATGATTTCGCGACCGCGACACCTGAGGAAGGTGGCGAGGAAGGCGACTTCGATGATTCCAACGGTGGCGGTGGTCATCGCGGCGGAAGCGGTGGCGGACACCGTGGCGGCGGACATCGCGGCGGTGGAGGCGGCGGACGTCGTCGTGGCGGTGGTGGCGGCGGTCATCGTGGCGGCGGACGATAGTCTGTTACTCAGTCACCCAGTGAAGCAATAATTTAGAGATCTGCTCAGTGCATTTTTGTGTTGAGCAGATCTTTCTCTTTAATGGAATCGAGTACAATATTGGAGTGACGTTTTGGATCACTTCACCATACCCCGCCAGGATCTGCCCCATGGCAACTTCTCCGAACGATCCTGAATCCAATCCAGAAGCCGAATTGCGGCGACAATATCATGAACTTGCGGAGTTGGCCGGTTCGTTAGCCCATGAGATCAAGAACCCGCTATCTGTGATTCGGATGAACGTCGACTTGATCAGCGAAGAACTTGCAGAGAGCGATTGGTCTGGAAAGCGCCGAATGCTCACGAAGATTGACATGATCGGTCAACAATGTGAACGCATGGAAGGATTGTTGCACGACTTTCTGCGTTTCGCTCGCATGCGCGATTTAGAGATGACACCAGGGAGTCTTAACGATCAAGTTGAAACGGTGCTTCGACTGTATCAAGCGCAAGCGAATCGAGATGGTATCGAAATACTGCGATATCTTGATCCTGATTTGCCATCGATCATGTTGCACAGCGATTCGATGCAAGCCGCTTTAATCAATCTCATCAAGAACGCTTTGGAGGCGATGCCAGACGGTGGGCAATTGGTTGTTCGCACACATCCTGTTCCGCGTGGAGTGGCGTTGGATTTGATCGATACCGGTTGCGGCATGGACGACAACACCGCGATGCGAATGTTCGAGCCGTTTTATTCGACAAAAAATGGTGGCTCAGGTTTAGGGTTACCGACGGCGCGAAAGATTATTGAGGCGCATGGTGGTCGTATTGCGGTGCAAAGTGCCGTTGGCCGTGGTACTAAGTTTGTGCTCGAGTTTCCAACACCCGTTCGGCTCGTTTAGCCCGCTGGCCGTCGTTTATATCGTTGCATTAGCGCAGCGTTTAGTCCGTTGCCGTGGCGCATGCGGAGGCTAGGGGAACATACGTTTGATTCATCATTGGTACACGCATCCCACGCACTGCCCAACGGGCACCGACCCACTGCGCCAACGAACCTACATCACTGCCAACCGTGTACCGTTGGAAAGGTAAAACCGTGGCTAAGGCCAATACGGCTGATAACGCGCTGCGCTTGTAACGCATCACTGGTACCAACATCCCCAGCGCCGCTCGAAGAGCGCCGAACAACGTGTACCGTTGGCGAGGTAAAACCGGGGCTAAGGCCCTGCGGCTGATGATGCGCTGCGTCAACGGGCTGAACGACAACAACCCATTACGCGTCAGCCAGGTCTTCGGGTTTGATTTGCGTTAGCAGTTCACGGGTAACGGGTGTGATAGGAGCGATACGGCTTGCCATGCGTCGAATCGATTTTTCAAATAGATTGCGAACCACTCGGCCGTTACCAAAATGTTTGTCGCGCTTGCTGTGCAACGTTACCAAATTCTTATACATCGCTTCGCGGGTTTCAGGTAAACACTGATAGTGATGTTCGCGACATAGCAGTTCAAAAATCTTCAATAACTGCTTGGGATCGTAATCCTCGAATTGCATATCCATGCCGATGCGCGATGTCAGGCCGGGGTTGCTCTTGAGAAGTTTGTCGACAGGCTCGCTATAGCCGGCTAAGATAACCACCAAACGTTCTCGGTCATCTTCCATGCGTTTGAGTAAGATTTGCAGCGCCTCGCGTCCGTAGGCGTCATCGCTTTTCGAGTCGACGAGACTGTAAGCTTCGTCGATGAATAAGATTCCGTCGATCGCTTCATCGACGCGCTTGCTCGTTTTGGTAGCGGTTTGTCCGGCGTATTCGGCAACCAAGCCGCTGCGATCCGTTTCAATCAAGTGGCCTTTTTGAAGGACGCCAAGACCGCGCATGATATCAGCCAAGATGCGGGCTACCGTCGTTTTGCCGGTTCCTGGATTTCCTTTGAAGACCATGTGAAGGTTGTGCTGACTGATGGGGAGTCCAGCGTTTTTGCGCTGCTGTTGCATCCGCAAAAAATGCGTCAACTCTTCAACTTGCTTCTTGATCCCATCTAAGCCGATGAGCGAATTGAGTTTCTTGAGCGATTCATCTAATGTGGCGGGGCGTTCCGGAGCGGTTGGCTCAGGCCGTTTCGCGGAGGCAATCGTTTTGCCAGGTGGATCGCTAATAGGAACCAGGATCTCCCACTCATCCTGTTGAAAGTTCGTTTTCTTCTTTCCCAGTGATAACGCTTTGTGAAGTTCTTGCTCTAAGGCTTGAAGTTTGGCTGCTTCAGGTTCGAGGAGCACGCCATCGCATTTGGCGATAATATTGGCTAGACGCATTCCGGCAGTAAAAACATCGGATCGCAACGCTCCTAAATCGGAACAACGCAAAAATGGGCTAAAGAGTTGATTCCAGGTCAGTTTTTCTGACTCGGACATCAGGCCCTGCCACGCCGTCTTGAGTTGAGTATCGGATAGTGTGCGATCCCAAAAGTGCTCGATGATTAGAGCACCCATTGCTTTTTCTGTTTTGCTCCAGCGATTGTCCGCTCGAACCACTTCGGTATAGATCTTTAGAACATAGCCGCGATAGAGATCGTTCATGCGGATCGCCATCTGCGTGAGATCAAGTCCCGATTGACGAGCGGATTGACGCAATAGTTGTCGATCGTTGGGTACGAACGCGGCGCGACAAGTGGCCAGGATTTCGGTTATCTCTTGTCGCCAGTTCTGCATATTGGCTACTCGAAGGGGACGTTGAAAAAGGGCTAACGATAAAAATCCACCCAAGCCAATTTTATTTCGGAGGGATTGGACTCAAAAAGTTGGGAAGGCAAAACGACTTTGAAGAACTGGTCTGACAATAAGGGGATTGTTGTAACAGGTTGTTGATTAGGCATAACATAAACGATGGCTTTATCTTTCGAAATGCTCTGGTCCAAATCGTTTAGACGACCCGTGATAGCGTGGCCCTGCGAAGAAGAGACGTTGACTTCCCACTTAACGCCATCGGCTTCAACCACAAGTGATTCAAGTCCCTTGAGGTGCAAATACAAAATCACTTCAGCAGGCCAAGATCGCCCTGGTGCGAGAATCGACCCTCGTCCAATTCCTCTCCGACTGCGGATTTCGGTAATCAATTTTTCTTCCGAATTTTCGAGCGTTTGAAACGATAATTCGGCGATGGGGGTCTGGTCTTCGGCAGTTGTCACATCCTCTTCTTCGATCGAGTTGTTTGAAGAAGGGGATGGTTCGCAACCCGCAAGAGAACTCAAGAAAAGCAGACTGAAAACGGCTACAAATCGTAATGGCATCGGAAGAATCAGCTCAAAGTTAATGGCAAGCGTCCGCTGTAAGTGTCAACTCAAAAAGTACCATTCCGGCCACGGAAAGTTCCCTACATTGTACATAAAGATACCTTCTGGAGTATCCGAGAAATATCCATCCCAACCTTGCTTCCTGCGAGTTGTAGTGGACAATCTTAGGTGGAATCGCCGTGCTCGCTTCACGGAAGAGTTGTGGGTTGGTTCGTTTATTATGTTGCCATTAGTGGGCTAGGTATTCACGACGGCCCGCCTTATTGGCCCTGACAAGGTTCGCGAGTGGATCATGAGCAAAGATATTTACAAAGTCGCGGGTGTACAGATGGATGTTCAGTTGGGCGACGTTGGCCTCAACTTGAACAACATGCTCAAGGCTATGCGCGAAACGGATGCGCGGCATGCCGACTTGGTTGTCTTCCCCGAGTGCGCATTGACGGGGTATTGCTTTGAGTCCCGCGAAGAGGCATTGCCATTCGCTCAATCCAAAGATGGCTCAGCCGTTCAAGCTTTTGCGTCGCTATGTCGCGAACAAAACCAATTTGCCGTTTTTGGCTTTCTCGAAACGCTCGGCGATAAGCTCTTCAATAGTTGCGCGTTGGTTGGGCCGCAGGGCTTAGTGGGCGTCTACCGTAAAGTGCATCTACCTTTTTTGGGCATCGATCGCTTCGTCGATCAAGGTACAGAAGGTTGGAATGTGTTCGACATTAACGGTTTGCGAATTGGTATTCACATTTGCTATGACGGGTCATTCCCAGAAGCTTCGCGAGTGATGGCTTTGGCCGGCGCGGACTTGGTATTGTTGCCAACCAATTGGCCTCCTGGAGCAGATACCTTTGCCAAATATCTTCCGAATGCTCGAGCGTTGGAAAATGCGATTTACTTTTTCTGCGTCGATCGAATTGGCCACGAACGCGGGTTCAATTTTATTGGCTACAGTCGACTTTGTGATACAAACGGAAATCCCATCGTCGATGCGCCGCATGCGAATCCCGAAGTTTTGGTCGGCGAAATCGATGTTCGTAAATCGCGACAGAAACGCATTGTGCGAGTCCCTGGTAAGCATGTGATCGATCGATTCGCTGACCGCCGACCAGAGTATTACGGTCCGGTCTGTGAGCCGCACGGTCTTAAGCGCGAGATCTGAGCCGCTTTGCGATACTTTGCCTAAGTTTGCCGATTAGTAACCGATGGCCATTCCATCTTTGCGTGATTCCGTTGCTCCTTCGAGGATGCCGCGCGCCCAATCGATATGAATCGCTTGATAACCACCATATCCAGAGCCGCGTACGGGATCCACGACATGACCGCGTTGCCGTAAAGCTTCCATGGTGGCAGTGGGGAAGGTTGGTTCGAGTTGAACCACGCCACCCTTAGCGTCTCCCTTGAGACCTGTAGGTGTTGCACTTCCTTCATGATTGAAGCGGCCTGCATCACCGGCCATCTGAATATTCATTCCGAAATCGATCCAGTTAATGAGCACTTGCACATGGCCCTGAGCTTGCATATCGCCTCCCATCAAACCTAGCACCAACACTGGGAGATCGTCTTTCGTCACCATCGCAGGAATGATCGTGTGGAATGGTCGTTTGCCTGGCTCTAAGCGATTCGGGTGATCGTCCTGCAGGGCAAAGAGTGAGCCGCGATCTTGAATGGCAAAGCCCACATCATCCGGAACAATACCGCTTCCAAAGCCGTGGTAATTGCTTTGAATCAAGGAGCAACAATTGCGATCTTTATCCACAACACAAAGATAGATTGTGTCAGCTTGTCCGGGACGTGGATCACCGGGAGGAATATCTGTTGCCGCCTTTTGCATGTTGATGCGAGCGTTTTGTTTCAACGCATATTCTTCTGAGATCAGCTCAGCAACAGGGACATCCACAAACGCAGGGTCAGCGTAGTATCGGGCTCGGTCTGCGTAGGCGAGTTTCTTGGCTTCGATCAATAGATGCAGATAATCAGGAGTTCCCCATCCCATCGATTTGAGATCATGTTGTTTGAGGATTTGTAGCATCTCCAGGGCCGCAATGCCTTGTCCATTGGGTGGTAGTTCCCACACTTTGTACCCGCGATAATCGACGGACACGGGTGGATCCCAAGTGTTCTTATGCTCGGCGAAATCTTGCATCGAGAAGAAGCCTTTGTTGGCATTACTAAATGCAACGATACGTTCTGCGATCGAGCCGCGATAAAAGGCAGTTGCCCCTTGTTCGGCAATCATGCGATAAGAAGTGGCCAACTGAGGATTCTTAAAAATATCTCCAGTCCGTGGCGCTTCGCCGTTATCGAAAAGCAACGTGGCTTTTGAAGTGGGGAAGGCTGAGAGTTTTTTCTCGGAGGCTCGCCAGTATCCAGAGATGATGGGCGAAACGGGAAAGCCTTCTTCGGCTTCACGAATGGAGCTAGAGAACAACTCCTTCCACGGCAGCTTACCAAACTTCTTGTGCAAATCGTCCCAACCCGAAACGCAACCGGGTACGGTCCAACTCAATGGTGAGTTGCTGGGGATCACTTCCAGTCCGAGGGATTGGCAATGTTGTCTGGTCAGTGATTTCGGTGCGCGGCCACTGGCATTGAGTCCATGCAAGGTTTTGGTTTTCGCATCCCACACGATGGCGAAGAGATCACCACCAATTCCGCAACTCATCGGCTCGACGACACCGAGCATCGCGTTGGCTGCGATTGCGGCATCCACTGCCGAACCACCACGTTGCAAGACTTCAAGGGCCGCCATCGTCGCGCGTGGATCGCTGGTGCAGGCCATGCCGTGTCGCGCGACCGTTACGGAACGGGTCTGAAGCTCTGGGCCACTCGGTCGACTGGGGCCAACGATTGGTGATTGTTTATCTTGGGCCATCATGGCAGTAGTCATGCTGCAGGTCAGCAAGAGTAAAAGAGCTACGACGCGCGATCGATAGTGACAGACGTGCATCGAACTGGACTCCCAGTAGTGTGTGGCGAGTGGTTTTGGGTACGCGTCCTAAGGTATCGGATGCCGAAACGGGTTGAAAGCCCTTCGCCCCAAAAGACATAAGGGGGG
>Ga0075158_10000070_pt1 | contig 72845 bp, 74 predicted proteins | sample JI91814BDNA_FD_70968 | JGI IMG/M metagenome (GOLD analysis project Ga0075158, IMG submission 70968) | Wastewater effluent complex algal communities from Wisconsin, to seasonally profile nutrient transformation and Carbon sequestration -... | ecosystem: Engineered > WWTP > Effluent > Algae... | reverse complement strand
CATATTGCAATTGATAAAAATATTGATAATATGTCGAGGATATCAGACAGCTTGACCAATCTGGCACAAACCGTCTGATTTAATCAGGACTGTCAGATCAAGTCTAAATTTTTACACCTAGATGAAGTACCCATAACTAATTCATGGTCAACCGCTTCAAAAGCAAAAATTTTACATTTCCCACTTTTGGTATAGACTTATTCATAGGTTAGGTACAACTAATGGTGCACTAAGATTATGATGCAAACATTTATAGCTACTGTTGCTTTTTCTATTGGGTTGTTAGCTTTCTGCGCTGGTTCTTGGTTAACAATTTGGGCCACTGTTGGTAACAAAAACGCTACAGAGGTTTCTGCAGCCAAGATGAGCGGTTACTTTGTTACTATCTTAGCTTTGATTTCGCTAGTTTTTACCTCTTATTACATAGCTGTTGGGGTAATAAATGGCGATACTTCCTCTACTAACTATAGCAAGTGGTCAGCATCACGCATGCCACATCAAATGATGTATAAAGATGGCGGTAAAAACAAAAACTAGTTCTGCATATAATCCCGCCAAACTATTGATATGGCGGGATTATTTTCCCGCTGTTTTAAAGAAATTTAATAATCAACAATAGCGTCAGCCCGACAATTGTTAGAAAGCTAATAAACAAAAATTTGTGTCGATAAGAATCCCAGTTACGCTTACAGTACAAATATGTCCCAGGCGGATAAAATACTGAAATAACCCCCCACACCACTCCAGATTTATCAAACGCTTGTTGAATTAAGTTTATTAGCAAAATTGCTGCCAATAACAAACAAACCATACTGGATAGCCCCACAATAGTAATGGCATAAGATGCTAACGTATTCATTAATTCCTCTTCAAAACTTGCAAGTCTAATTTAGATTACGTAAGCTTTGCTGGTTCGTCAATTGTATTCATGATTATGCAAAAATTTGGTATCAGCGCAATTGGTTTGGCAATCCCACAATATGGTTTGCCACTAACTGAATTTGCAAAAATATATGGGGTAAATCCACAACAATATACCGACAATCTTGGTTGTAAGGTTATGAGCTTATGTGGCCCTAATGAAAATTCTATGACCTTGGCTAGCCAAGCGGCTCAACGCGCCCTAAATAATTGGGACGGTAATAAAGAGGATATCGGCCTAGTTGTTGTGGCTACTGAAACCGGCTTAGATATGAGTCGGCCACTTAGCTCTTGGGTTATGAGCGATTTGGGTCTATGTGGCAATATTCGTTCTTATGAAGTTAAACACGCTTGTTATGGCGGCACCGCGGCAGTAAGACAAGCATTGGAATGGAAAATCGCTGGCAACTCTAAAAACAAAGCGGCATTAGTAATTGCTGCTGATGTCTCGATGTATGCTCCTGGCCACTCTGGTGAACCAACACAGGGCGCCGGTGCGGTCGCAATGATAATTGATAACGCCACAATCGCGGCTATTGATCCAATTAGTTATTATTGGAGCGATCCGCAGTTTGATTTTTGGCGCCCGATTGGCCAAGCTTATCCAGAAGTTAATGGCCGCTTAAGTCTTACTTGCTATATAAATGCAGTTATGTCCTGTTTTAAACAATTGGCGCCTACCAAAGAATTGGGCGAGCATTTAAATGCATATCAATTTGTATGCATGCATGTGCCTTTTCCTAAAATGGTACAAAAGGCATTTAAACATTTAGGTGATTTTTGTGGTTGGGATGCTAATACTATACAAGCGCAATACCAAAACAAAGTTTTACCTACGATGCAGTGGAACCAACAAATTGGCAACTCTTATACTGCTAGTCTATGGTTTGCAGTAGCAAATGCTTTGACTAAACTACAAGCCAAACAACAATTTTTGGCTTTTTCTTATGGATCTGGCTGTGGTGCGGAGCTGCTGACTTTGCAAGCATTACAAACAAATTCATCTTATCCTTGGCAACAAGAACTAGAACAAGATTTAGCTGCACGAACTATTGTAGACGCTGACTTTTATCTAAAAATTAGGGACAAATAAATGACCTCACTATCTAAATCAGCTCTTTGGAGCAAAATGCAAGAGTATTACAACAATATTGGCCCAGAAGCCTGGCAAGATGAGTTGGTCCCGTTGCAAATTTCTAGCAATAAAAGCTTAGCTGCCGATTATGCCAGCATTATTGTGGCACAAATATTAGATTACTATGCTAGCAACAAAGGCCCTATAGCTAATGAACAACCATTTTACATTATCGAAATTGGTGCTGGCCACGGCAAGTTTGGTTTTTATGTTTTGAAGCATTTACAAGAACAAATGCATAACTATCAATTACCGTTTTCATTAATAAAATTTATCATGACAGATATAGCTTACAAAAATCTTGAATCATGGACGCAGCATTCTGCTTTACAGCCATGGGTGAGTTCAGGCAATCTAGATTTTGCGTTATTTAACGCCATGAGTGATGCACAAATCAAATTGTGGCATTCTGGTGATATTATTCAAACTGGTACACTGGAAAAACCAGTTTTTATGGTCTGCAATTATTTATTTGATTCGCTTGCGCATGATGCTTTTCAAGTGCGAGACCATAAGCTGTATGAAGCGCAAATTAAAATCGATAGTGATGCCGATTGGGCTAATTACTTTGCTAAAGCCAAATTCAGCTACCAATACACCCCAATTAGTTCTGAATATTATACCGATCCTAACCTTAACAAGATTTTAGCTACTTATTGCCAAAATTTAGAAACTGGTACTTTTATGATCCCAGTGGGCGGTATAGACTGTATAAAAGCTGTTGCCAAGTTTACGCAACAACATTTAATATTGCTTTTAGCTGATAAGGGTCAAGCTTCTATCGATTTGTTTGATGGCCTAGAAGATCCGGATATTTCTGTGCATGGTTCAGTATCATTAATGGTAAATTTTGATGCATTACAGCAATATTTTGTTAACAGTGCTGGTAGCGCATTATTAATGCCCAACCAGTCGGTTGATTTTCAGGTGGCATGTTTTAGCACTCAAGCCAAATACTCTATGTTGCACACTACTAATACTTTTTTGCGTTCTATGTCCAGAGCCAGTCCACAAGATATCGTAAATTTGTGTTATTACAATGATGAAGTTAACACTAATTTTAAAAACTTAGATCAGCTCTTGGCAATACTTAATTTAACCGCCTGGGATCCGAATATATTTTACGATTTGCATGAGATGATTTTAGATCAAATTGATGCAGAAGAAATAACTATTGAACAAGATAAAGCCTTATTAGCTGGTTCTAAACTTGCCTGGAATTATTTTTTTAAATTGGAAAAGAATCAAGATTTACCATTCGCACTGGGTGGTATTTATTATGCTTTAGATTATTATGAGGAAGCGTTAGAGTTTTTCCAGCTATCAATCACTCAATTTGGTGAAAATGCAGAAAATCTTTATAATATGGCAATTAGCTACCAAGCTTTAGAGCAAGATAATGTAGCTAAAGATTTTGCACAACGTGCTTTAAATATAAACCCTAAATATAAAGAGGCTAAAGAATTGTTATTGGAATTAGCCTAATGCCCAGGCCTAAAACCAGAGCGCGATGGTGGCGGTTCGTCATCGTCATGTGATAAATTATTGGAGTCATTATGTTCACTATCCCCATGTTGTTTATGGGATTCCTCGTGCTCACCGTCGTGATCATGGTCGGCGTGGTCTGCATGGGGCTCATGCTGCTCCTCAGCCTCCCTCTCCTCATCTGCTTCCTCCTCGTGATCTTCTTCTTCGACCTCATGTTCTTCTTTATCTTCTTCTGGCTCTTCCTCATTTTCTTCATTTTCTAGTTCGTCTGCTTCTTCTGGTTCATTTTCGGCATCTTCTGGCTCCTCTTCATTTTCCGCTTCTTCTGTTTCCTCTTCTTGTTCTTCGCTTTCTTCTAACTCATTTTCGGCTTCTTCTATCTCCTCGCCTTCTTCTACCTCAATTTCTTCTTCCTCTTCTAGATCCTCATCTTCTTCCTCATGTTCCGCTTCCTCTATCTCATTTTCGGCTTCTTCTTTTTCCTTTTCTTCCTCTTTTTCTAATTCTTCGCCCTCTTCTGCCTCTTCTTCTAACGCAACTTTATCATCTAATTCCGTTTCTGCCTGTTCTTCTTCTGCCTCTAATAGGTTGTCTGGCTTAGTCACTGACGTGCGTTTCAGTAATGAAGAAAATTTTTCTATCGATAATTCTAAACTATCTCTTTTTTCAACATTGTTATGCATTAAATCGTAAATATACTCAACAGCTTCGTTCAATAAGCCCACCACCAGTTCTTCTTCAGGGTTAACATATTTATGCGGTAACAACAATTCTGCCTCATGGATAATATTAGGCGCGACACTGAAGGTAATAAATTCATTAGGAAACATATTAAAGTGAATCAATTTTGACAGCATGTGCGATAGAATTTGATTCAATGTATAACCTACACTGTAAATTTCTGCTCTATTAGTATATTTGATCTTTTTTTGATGATATTCGTGCACATACAGCAAAATTTCGTGTTTTTCTTCGATATTTAGTTTGCGCGCTTCAATTTCTATTAATAGCTCATTGAGACGATGCTGTAAGAGATACATGCGCACTGACTCGCGCAACTCAGGCGCCAAGTATTTAGTATTCTCAATATCGCTTAAATCGGCGCTTATATAAAAATATTCACCAAAATCGTATGGTTCAATTTTAATTATTTTATTATTAGGAAATGCAATCCCAGATTTTATAAATTCGCAGGTACGTAAAGCCGTGTTATATGTAAAAGTATAAGGATTTACGGCGCCACATAATACGCGTATTTTATGTAGTCGTTCAAGCTCTATTAACAACGCCAACGTCATAATCAAAAAATTTTTTAATAGAAACAAAATATTCTTGTCATAAACATTATGTTTTTCTAACAACTCTGATTTTTCTTCGCGTTCGCGTAACAAGTTCTCGCTATGCTCAGAATTATGTTGTAGATAACCATGATAGACGTTAAATACATTGTGCGCGTGCGGTTTAATTTTATGCAGAATATTACCTACTTCAGCTATAATTTGGGCATCACTGTAGTATGGGTAAGCACTGATATCTACACTATTTTTTTCTTCTATTGATGCAACGGCTATCCTCCCTTCTACATAATTTAGAAGGTATTGAGCCAATTTAAAGCCATTTTCTTTAGCGTTGCTGCTCATTAAAATTCAACCCAAAATCAAACTATCCCGCTATTTTGGATTAAATAGTTCTGTGATAGTTCTATATCGGTGTAATTACAAGGCAGATATGAAATTAGCGTTGACGCTCCTAAGAAGCTCGTTTATAAATGATTACCGACCAAACTATTATTGCCATGATAATGGTATAAAATACCGCTGCAGAACCAGCATCTTTCGCGTGTTTTGCTAGTAAATGGTGGTCCTTACCAATCCGATCTATTACCGCCTCTATCGCGGTATTAAATAATTCTGCGACCAATACTAGATGGGCACTAAAGAATAACCAAAGAAACTGATTACAATCTTTAGATATGTATATAGCCAACGGAGTCAAAACTAACACCGCATATACTTCTAAGCGAAATGCCTGTTCATGCTTAAACGCATACACAAACCCGGCTAAAGACCATTTAATTGATAAAAATAGTTTTTTCAAGACTTCCTGCGTATTACGGTGATGTGGATCAGCGGCGCTTACGATGTGGATCAAAAAAATCTCTCCAATACCCGCTCACTGTTAGGTTACCTTAACTGATCCACTTGAGTCAAGTTGTTGTTGATCCACTTGAGCCAGGTGTGCTGTATTAATCAAGGTATTTTTGACTTTGCGCATAGATTCTCCTTTGAGCTGTATTTTATGAGCATTGTGTATTAATCGATCTATAATGGCGTCGGCTAGGGTTGCATCTCCTATGATTTCATGCCAGTTCACAGTGGGTAGTTGGCTGGTAATAATGGTGGATTTACAATTATGCCTATCTTCCATAATTTCTAATAAATCATTACGCCCCATAGAAGACAACGGTTCTAATCCCCAATCGTCGATAATTAAAAGGTCTGCCTTGGTTAATTGTGACGATAACTTAATATAAGAGCCATCGCCGTGAGCAATAGCAAGTGCCTCGAACAATCTGCTGCAGCGGTAATAAGCAACAGAGAAGCCATTGGTTACAGAAGCATGTCCTAGAGCGCATGCTATATATGTTTTACCACATCCGGTTGGCCCAGTAATTAAAATGTTTTGATTGTGGTTTAACCAATCAAGACTTGCAATGCTTGCTATGATTTCTCTAGATAATCCTCTCTGGTGATTAAAATCTAGATTTTGCATAGTTGCAGCTATTTTAAATTTTGCGGCTCGGAGGAGGCGATTAAATTTATTATTTTTACGATAATTTAGTTCTTGATCGACAATCAAGCCTAAACGCTCAGTGAAACAAAGCGCATCATAGGTATTAGGCTGATGCATTTGCAGATGCAAAGCCTCAGCCATACCATGTAACTTCATTTTTTTCAAACTACTAATTGATTGATTGTTGTGCATATTGTTGCTCCTTTGGTTGTTGTAAATTAATTATTGATAATACTGTGGGCCACGAATGTTCTCATGCTGCAAGTTTAAAGCTGGATTGTGGGATTGGGCAGGGATTTGATCTAATCCATTCTGTAAAATTGAAAGCACACTTTTACGGCTCATAGCTCCAATTTTAATGGCTCTAGCGCAAGCAGCTTCTAACCTTTGAGGGCTATATTTTTTTGCTAAATTAAGCACCCCGAAGCAAGTGCGATATGCTTGCTCTGGATGCATGCGTTGCTCTAATAGATGCTTGATGATTGTACAAGTGGCGTGGCCAATGTCGTTGCCCCAGTTTAAAAATCTACCAGGCGACCAGCTATGATATTTTTGATGCTTAATCGGCATGTGCGCAACTATAGTTGCATGTTGACCTTGTATAGGTATCTTGGCATGACTTGCTACCCGCTCTCCCTTGTAATAAATAGATACTGTGTTGCTAGTTACATGCGCTTCTACAACCTTTTTTACCAATGTATGCGGCACAGAGTAATACAGAGTAATAGCGTTTATGGACCTGGATATGGTAGTCAATATGTACCCGAGCCAGCTTCACTTCAGTATATTCATATCGGTCCAACGGTAGTGGTTGTAGTGACGGTTTGTCCATTTCTAAAAATGCACTAGCTCTGGTACCAGGTAGTTTTTTAAATTTACGATTGTTCAAGTCTTGCAGTAACAGCTTGATGGCTGCATTTAGCTCATGTAGCGCATAAAACTTATGGTTACGCAACCGAGCCAATATCCAGCGCTGCACCACTTGTACACCAACTTCGGCTTTCGCCTTGTCGCGGGGTGTATATATTCTAGCCGGTATGATTGCAACATTGTAGTGCAGTGCTAATTGATGATATGTAGGATTAATGTCCGGTTCGTATTTGCAGGCCTTGGATATTGCGCTCTTTAAATTATCTGGCACCACAACCTTTGGGATTCCACCAAAATAATCAAACGCCCTCGCATGTGACTCAACCCAGTTTGCAAGCTCTTGAGTGAGCGTAGCTTCGGCAAATGTATAATTCGATGCGCCTAACACCGCAGTGAATATTTGTGCATTGGCATAAACTTCTTCACTACCATGACAATAAAGTGGTATCGTGTGCCCACAGTAATCAACAAATAATTTTTCCCCAGCAATATGCATCTGGCGCATTACTAAGTCACTCTTTGCATTCCATTCGCGATAAATTGTGCAATATTGCGAATAACTGTAATGATTGTTTGGATTTTGTTGACAATATTCTTCCCATAACAATTGCTTAGTGACATTCTTCCTCTTTAGCTCAGTCTGAATATATGCGCAATCAAATGCTGAGTATTGTGCAAGCTTGCTCTGCGCCACCGTACTGTCGCTATACACTTGTCCCTCTAGCTCTTCTTCACTCATTGATTGTGCCTGTGGCCATGTGACCCCTTTGTTGGCAATGCTTGTTAAATATCTAGAAACGGTCGCGGGGGATATGTTGATACTACAAGCAATTTGCCTATTGGTTAGCCTGGCATCAAATTTAAGCCTCATTATTTCTTTTAATTTACGCATGGATATTCTCTCTGTTGGCATGGCTGGTCCCCTGGATTATTAGAATTATCCAGCCATAGTACTCAATTATGGGTATTTTAGAGAGAATTTTTGATGTGGATCACCCGCGCCGATTGATGTGGATCGCCCGTAACGGAATTACCCAAAATTTGATCCAGATGGGCCGTTACGCCTGATCCACTTCCAACATTACGCTTGATCCACTTGGGGCAGCGCCAGCGATCCACTTGCGCCGTAATACGCACTTCCATTGTTAAGGATAATATCCAGTGTTGGTTACAAAATTTATGCATAACTATACCATATATGCTTAAATATCCGCACTATAATACCTATCTGGCTAAAAATACAGTAAATTGCTCTGTCTTGTAAATTTAAACATGAACTTAAGACAGTAAAATACGTCAAACAATTAGAGTAAGTAATTAGTGTATTAAGAATGTGGCAAAGACTAAAAGTTTTAGTGAATTATACAAGGCATTAGGCATAACCAGCAGCCAACAATTAGAATGTTTCGATTCTATTGAAGCAACAGCTAGGAAAGCAGAGCTAGAAGAACTGGTATTCTTACAAGAGATTGCTATCAACAAAAGCCAGGCTTTGGCCCGCGAGTGTGGTTTAGAACTAATATCCTCGCCTACAAATGCTGATAAAGGTATGTTTAGCAAAAGTTGGCAAAAATATACTAATGAATTTAAAATGACAGCGCAATTAAGTTCTAATACTCCTATCGATTCATTGCAATCCTTTGGATATGACTCGCGGACAATAGAAACTCATATACAAAGCAGCATATCTAATAATGATTTTAACCCTAATAATGTAGATGAAATTTTTGCATCCATATATAAAGCGGCGCAAGATTTAGCCCCCACCAAAAATAAAACAAAATATCTACAAACAGTAAAAGAGTTACATCTAAATTTTACTAGTGGCGTTGAATATACTGTCAAAGGCAAAAAAAATCGTGACGGTTTAAATGCAATAAAAATGGATTTAACAAATCCCAAAAAAAAATTAAAAACAGTTTTAGAAAGATGTTCAAAATTAAATCAATTTTTTATTGGTGAACTAGCACTAGCCTTATGGCGTGCCGATGGCAATGAAGGCAAGCCTACACATTCTGATTATGCGAAATACGTTAAAAAAATTCAAGAACAAGAAATACATAACGCATCACAGAATAAGCGGCCAATTTTGATAAATATTTATAAACAAGAAGTTGAAAAACCAGAAAATAACACCGCATACTATGTTATGGTAACCCACAAACCTAAAAGCGATCAATCTTCCGCATCACGCAGCATGACTGATGAAGAAAAAATGTTTTCTAACAATTGGGAGGTAACCGTAGAACAAGTAAAAATAAAACGTGACCCAGAAAATGGCATGACCAAAGAAGTAACAAAGTATGCACAATATGATCGCTCTTCTTCTATAGCACGGTTAAGCCATGAAAAAAATAACAAAGAAGGTGAAGAGGAAGATTTAGAAATTGTCTATGCATCATTTTGCAAACTAGCAATTCAAAAAGCTCGTGATTTGGTAATCAGTAAAATAAACAACCAAGAAAATCTTGACGAGATATTAGGAAATAATGAATTGGTGTTAAAAGAAGCATTCATAACTCTACTATCGCCACTAGTTTCAAAACATAAAGGTAAAAAGTTTACTAGCAAATTAGGAAAAATCATAACCACTAAAACCATTCACGAAAATGAAGCCGACCAACTGAAGTCGACCGAATATTGTTTGGAAAGAATCGCTAATGAAACATTAAGATTTAGTAATAAAGACGTGCAATACATACTAGACCATACCAAAAACAGCAACCAGAAAATAAAAAAATCTGTCCTTGAAACCATGAACATTAAACATCGCGGTTACTATGCTAATTATATGGTTAATAAAGTCGGACCAGTTTTATCGGAAAATCTCGACTTTGCTAAGCACAACTGGCAATATTTTCTTCGTGGCAATCGCTATCGGCGCTCAGAAATGGTTAAATATATACAATCAATACCTGAAGAAGCTGTATCGTCTAGGCGCAAACACTTATTGATCAAAATTATACTAAACCAAGAAAAAAAAACAATCGCTGCAGATTTAAAAAACTTTTTATCTGTTCATGAAGAACACTTAAACGATTATAATTTAAAAGGAATGTTGAATTTATACATAAAAATAGAAAACCATTTTCTCTTGGCAAACAGCAGAATATTTGGTATCAAAAAAATTTCTCGCCAAATATATCATGGCACACGTAAAATACTTGGATATAAAGGATATGTAGAACCTTTCGACCGCGCCGCAGCCAGCTATATAGCGGCCAACATGGATGCAGAATTTGCCAGATGTTTAGGTTATACAAACATAGTTTTCACCTGCAAAAGTGGCGTGGATAGAACTGGTTTCTTAGCTTCATTTGTTGAGGCTCTTTCTTCGGCCGCAGATATCTTTAAAATAAATAAAGCATTATTAGAAAAGAACTTACTTAATTCTCTAAAACATGGTGCCAACAGGACAATAAAATGCCAGAACTTGCCCGGTATCGCCGGCTTACAGCTACCAAACAATGCTGTTACCAGCATGAGCTCTATATGTGGTTTTTTTCGAAACATGTATCTATCTTTTATTGGCAGCATGAGCAGAAGATTTTATATGCAGGCGAAAAAAAATACCACCTTAAATATAATTATTAAAAATCCTCAAAAAAACAACAAAAAAGAAATGGCTGACAATACCAACACCCATATTGCAAAAAAACAACCAGACAAAACCATGTTGTCCAGCAAATGGACCAATGGCCGCCTTTCTAAACTATTAAGCACCGCTAAATCCACTGCTAAAGCAGCAAACCATAGATTTCTCTACCAACAAAACAAACATAATTATAGTCTTACTACCACCAAAACTTCGGATATAAAAACCCCAAACACAACACATTATGACAAAATGCAACAAGAATTAACAAAACGATTACAAGAGCTAAATAAACCGCAAGATCAAACTAAAGGGAAAATAAATCCAAACCGAACCAGCCACAAAGAATAATGTTTTGTATTTATGCGTATACACTGTCAATTATTAATTGCTAATATTTAATAATTTATAATAAAACAATCAAGTTTTTGTTATTTTTAAACTTTCATGTTAAATATTTTTCATAAAAAATAGTGAATCATTGGAACTTTATAGTTGCATCCCTCTCTAACAGTGTACTTAACCTAAATTAGGTTGCAAATGAAAATCTGTAGGAGATGTTAAGATGGTTAGAAAAAGCAAAACTCGTAGCACTAGAGTTACAAAAAAAACAACGCCAAACCAGTTAATTTTGTTGGCTAGCAAATGGCAAAAAGTTTTAGCTACCAGCGGTAAAAAAACCGGCACCATTAATCTGACTGCCAGCCAGGTTGCAAAGCTAAAGCGTGAAATTGCAAAAATTAGCAAATCTGTACGTAGTAAAACTGTACAACAAATAAAAGCTAAAATCATAGCGTTAAAATCACAACAAGCAAAATTACTAGGGGTTAAAAAAACCAGCAAATCTGTTAATACTACCGCCGTTAAACGCTTGAAAGTGAAAATGGCACAAATCAATAAATGTGGTCAAAATGCTACTTTGTTTAGAATTTGCAAAGGACTAAAACTAACTAGTTACAAAAATCCTACTGTAAAAACTAAACAAACAACGCAAAAAGTTACTGTCAAACGCAAAACCAGTAGTAAGACTAGCAGAAATCTAAAACGCGAAGTAACTAAACATAAAAGAACCAATAGTCTTTTACGTAAACTAGTAGCAAAATTCCGCAAACAAGTTGCTACATTAAAGCGCAAATATAAAGCGGCTCAAACTAAGCGTCGCTTAAGAGTAATCGAAGGACGTAAGCAGCATGGTAAAACCACTACCTCCAATGTAGTGCGTTTTAATCGTAATGCTGGCAGCTCTTCTGCTGTTAGCAAACAACGTCGTTACGGTTAACTCTAGTTCGTAAAACAGAGCCTGTGTTCATCACTAACGCATAAGGCTCTGTTTGCTATTTTCTGAAAGTATGCCCAATATTACGGCAAAGCTTGTTGGCAGGTCGGCGGTAAATAATCGCTATTAACCGTATTGTTCTTCGAGGCAGAAATGCCACACACCCAGGTAAAAACCCCACTTGGTTCTTGAATCCCAGCAACATATACATGATCTGCCCCATCGATAATCCTCGCGTCGTGTTTTAATTGCGCCCCCAAAAGAATATAAGTATTGCCACCACTAGTGCCGCTATCAGCAGTTACCTTATCAACATATTTTAAATTTACTGCTTTTGACGCAGTAACTCCATTTGGAGTGCCTGTCAGCAAACCCGTCTGATCAGCATCCGTAAATAACACATAATAAGGCGCGATGGTGTCGTAACGAGTACGCAACTGCATCGCAATGCTTTGATAATCGTCTAAAACAGCCAATGCTTCAATGGTTTTCGCCCGCTCCGTATAGCCAACATAAGTTAGATGCCCGAAAGTAGCCAGGATGCCAACGATGACAATAACCACCATTATTTCTAATAAACTAAACGCTTTAATCATAGCCATAGGCTGCATCTCTTAAAGATTGAAGAATATCATTACGCTGTTGCACAATTTCTGCGCGTAAACTGCTCAGCATCTGTGTCGCCAATTGTAAATCTGTTTGATATTGGGCCAATTGTGTCTCTAGAAGTTTAACTTTTGTATATAAGCACGCCTCTTCGCTGTCAGCATGTATATTATGTAGCCGCCATTTATTTATGTATATGGGCAATTCTGCTAGCTCTTGTTCTTGCAGCTCTCTGCATAATAGTAATGCATTCCTTACATTGTTAGTTGTTATTAAGCGTCGCTGAGCGTAAAGATTATCGCAAACATTTGCTACCAATTCTTCCAGCTCGTTAAATATCGCCCCCGCCATACCGCATACTCCAAGAGTGTCTATACACCAATTATAGTTAGTTGGGTAAGGCATTTCCAGTTATTGGGCTTAATATGTCGAATTAAAATATTGAGTTATCAATTGTGGTGGTATATATTCTGCTCAAAGTCGCAACTCGCGCGGTAACACAGGACAGCAACAATGAGCATAAGCACGGTTTCAACTGTAGACAGTAAATCCGGTGGTTGGGAAGGCGTAAAGATTAAGCCTGCCTTGGCCATATTAGCGCTAATATTAGGGATGTGGTTTACTCCAGCGCCAGCGGGTCTCTCCACACAAGTCTGGCACCTATTTGCTATTTTCATGACATCTATAGTATGTATCGTCGTAAAACCACTACCGATGGGCGCAATGGCCATACTAAGCATTGCCGCTTGTGTCTTTACCAACACCTTGACTGTAGAGCAAACACTTTCCACATTTAATTCCAAAACAATTTGGTTGATTGTAATTGCATTCTTATTGGCGCGTGGATTCATCAAAACTGGACTTGGCTCAAGAGTAGCATATTATTTTGTGTATTATTTTGGCAAAAGTACTTTAGGCTTAGGCTATGGATTGATGTTTACAGAGTTTTTATTATCCCCGTTTGTGCCAAGCAACACAGCTCGTGGTGCTGGGATAATTTACCCTTTGTGTACGTCGCTTAGTAAAGAATTTAATAGCGATCCAAAAAACAATACACATCGCAAAATGGGTAGTTTTTTGATAACTATTTGTTATCACACCAATTTGATTACTAGTACGATGTTCATAACCGCTATGGCGGCTAATCCATTGATGGTTATTTTTGCCCAAGATTTTGGTGTGAATTTAACTTGGTTATCATGGGCCAAAGCTACCATCGTGCCTGGTTTAATCAGTTTAATTTCTCTGCCGCTGATCATTTACTATGTTTATCCACCAGAAATTAAAAGCACCCCTGGTTCTAAAGAATTTGCTACCGAGCGTTTAAAAGCTATGGGGCCAATTTCTAAAAATGAAATATTCATGCTTTCCACTTTCGGCCTGTTATTAATATTGTGGATGTTTGGTGACATGATCAATGTTGATGCTACGGGCGCAGCTTTCTTGGGCTTGGCTTTATTGTTGGTTGGTGGCGTGTTAACTTGGGATGACATTTTGAACGAAAAAAATGCCTGGGACACTTTTGTTTGGTTGACTACTCTATTAATGATGACAACCTTCTTAACCAAGTTTGGTATGATCACCTGGTTTAGCCAGCACATTCAAAGTATGGTAGCAGGATATTCTTGGCCAGCGGCATTAGCAATATTAGTAATAGTATTCTTTTACTCACACTATTTCTTTGCTAGCTTAACAGCCTTTATTAGTTCTTTATACAGTGCATTTACAGCAGTAGCGATTGCTACTGGTACCCCACCAAACCTGGCTGTATTATTGTTTGCATTTATAGCAACGCTTAGTGCTTGTACTACTCACTATGGCACAGGTACTGGCCCAGTGTATTTTGGTACTAATTACATTAGTGTCTCTAGATGGTGGTCAGTTGGGGCAATCATGGGTTTCACTCATATATTAGTATGGTGTGGTATAGGCCTAATGTGGTGGAGGTTTATAGGTATCTGGTAATCTCCAGAGCAACAAAATTAATAGCAGAGAATGCATGCACACAGCATCTCTGCTATTAATTAGCGTGGAATAATGGTGGTCTTATTTACGACGCGCTATTTCGGTAAAGCGTAGAGAAGAAACAAAAGCTAGTAAAATCAGCACCAGTCCTATGCCACCAATTAACATTTCTGGAACATGGTAAAAAATACCTAATAACATTAGCAAAGAGAGACTACCCAAAGCATAATATGCACCGTGTTCTAGATAAACATATTTTTGTAATGTCTGATGACGCACTAGAAATATGGTGATAGAGCGCACAAAAAAAGCACCAATGCCTAAGCCAAGCATGATGATTACTATATCTTTAGTTATAGCAAAGGCACCGATGACTCCATCGAAAGAAAATGAAGCATCAAGACATTCAAGATAAATAAAGCTCATTGCCCCGGAGCGTTTAACAGTGTTACCCACATTATGGGTTATATAGTAGGTGTTCATAAATTTCGCCAAACTATGAATTACTACATATGTAACTATACCAGCAATACCAAACAACATAATAGTATAACGTTGTTCTAGCGGGACAAATTTTTGAATTATCATTAACAAAGATAAGGCTAGAAGCATTTCAATAGATTCAAACATGCCCAATAATGAAATCTTACGCTCTAATACCCCCAGCCAATGTATTTCTCTTTTATGATCAGTAATAAACTCTAAAAAAACCATCAATAAAAACATACCGCCAAACGCTGCGATATTGCCATGCGCGGAGGTTAAATATTTAGAATATTCGTCTGGTTGTTCCAAGGCTAATTTTAATACTTCCAACATATTCAAATCAACCATGAACGCAACCAAAGCAATAGGAAATACCAAACGCATACCAAAGACGGCGATGATAATGCCCCAGGTTAGAAACCGTTGTCGCCACTTTTCGTCCATTTCACGTAGTACACCAGCATTAACAATGGCATTTTCAAAAGACAAGGTTATTTCTAATACGGACAGGATTACTGCAAAGACAAACCCTTGCCAGCCAGCATAATACCCTGCTGCAGCTACCCCGAGTACCGCCGCTGCGGTTGAAACATAAAAAATATTAAGCATCACTTTCCATGTGAGTTACTAAACTGTGAAAATCCCACAACTTACGATCCATCAATTGACTAGGCTGTATGTCAGTCAAGGCGTTTAAAATATTACTTGGGATCTTCGGGTTTTCTGCCGCCAGATCTTTAATCAAACGTTTAATTCTAACTCTAGCCAAATTCTCTTGCGAACCACAGAGATTACAAGGAATTATAGGAAACTTTTGGGCTGCTGCATATTTTATTATGTCTGCTTCCTGACAATACACCAAAGGGCGAATGACTATATTACGTTTATCATCTGACAACAACTTGGGGGGCATCGATTTAATTTGTCCATTGTATAAAATCGACATTAATAAAGTAGTAATTAAATCGTCACGATGATGGCCCAGGGCAATCTTATTGTAACCATGCTCCACCGCATAATTATAAATAATGCCGCGCCGCAGACGCGAACATAAGGAGCAATAAGTTTTACCTTCTGGTAATTTCTCGGTGACAATTGAATAGGTGTCGCGACTTAAAATTTCAAACGGGATATCTCGTTCTTGTAAATATGCTTTTAACTTAGAATCATCCCAGCCTGGTTGCACCTGATCTAACGTAAAAGCAAATAAATCAAATTTAATTTTCGATCTTTGCTGCAATTTACGCAAAATTGTCAACATGGTAAAAGAATCTTTACCGCCGGATAAGCACACCATCACGCGATCGCCATTTTCAATTAATTTAAAATCAGCAATGGCTTTACCTGTATAATGTAATAATTTTTTTTCTATTCTTTCGACATTTTTAACACCATGTCGTACTTCTACTGTAAATTGACAATCAGACACACTCAACCTCTAATTTTTTTAACAACAATTTCGCAAATTTACCGCTTGCTGAATGCAAATCCGGCTTAAATATCCGTATATCACCAATGACAATTAACTGCTCAAGGGTATTGTCTTGCAGCTGCTCAAGCATTTCATCGCCACGGTCAAAGGAATATGGTGCTTGATCTTGCGCGGTGTAAACTGGCACAAATAAGGCGATTTTTACCTTGATAAAGCAAGGTTCGTGTAATAAATAAACAGGTAAGCCTGTAGCACTGGCCAACAATTGTGCCTGACCACTAAAGCAAGTATAAATAGCCACTTCATGGCGTGCCACATCATTAATGCGCAGCCATGCAACTACCGCATCCACCGCGCCAATGTTAACCTTGCTGCCTTTATAGGCACTAGTTTGGCTACGCACATCGATATAGCTATAACCTAGTGCTGTTTTAAATGTTTGCTCAAACACCTGATCTGCTTCACGCCCTTGCGTAACCAGATTCCACATATTGCCAACCGAGCCCAAGACGCCATCAAACTGTAGATCTTCAAAATCTGCATCGCAATCAACCAACGCATGCTGCCTAGTTAATTCATAATCGATTTGTAAAGCAAAACGCGGGTTACAAATAGCATTATAATTACCCAAAGCCAGCACTTTTTTAGCTTTAGCCAACAAAGTACTAGCCTGCATTGGTGATATATATTGTGCATGCTCGACAATTAATAGATCTATCTGTTGTGGGGGAGTATTTAAAAGTCTTTGATATTCTGGATTAGATAATAATTGTTGCTGCCAGTATGCTGCTGCAGCCATAGCCAAATCCTGCCATAATTTTGTTTCCAAGTTGGCCGCAATTTCTGCTAGATTATTGGTTGCTATTTGCTGCTCGTTACACCATTGTACACATTTATCACGCACCAATTGTTCTTGTGTTATGTGGCTTTCTACTTGATACAAAATATCTTCTTGAAAGCGCAAAATGTATTCAACTTTACGAATCTTTTCTTGCATTAAATCTTGTAATTGCTTTTGACCTAAACCAAGCACGGTGTGATCATTAAAGTTTTGTCGAAAAAAAGAATATAATCTTTGCAAACGCCAACATTTAAACCATGGAATCACATCAAAAATCTTTGCCCAGCCTGGCAACAACTCTTGTTGGCGCAACCAAATTGAATACAACACTTCTAAATGGCGCCGCTGTGCTTTAGTATCTCGTAATGATGAGTGTAGCTGTGCTAAACGCGCTTGTACTCCCCCTTTATCAACATATGCTTCTTGCAAACGATTAGATACGTTTCGCCAATTGGTTAAAATTTGTCGTCCACTATGGTAATTATCATATTTAGTTAGCAGATCTTGCAATGAAACGTTGGCAAGCGCAGTTGCAAGATTTAACCCTAGACAAGCAAAAATATCCGCATACATTACATCTTTATACGGCTCTAACCATACGTGCTGTGGAGGTGAATTTTGTTGTACGGCAGCTTTAATCCAAGCATCAACGATTAATTTTTTGATATAGGTGCTTTTGCCAGAATTACGCTTGGCATCAATTACTTCTAGTCGTTCTTCTTGCTCTAAAATATCTATTGGATCTTCTATAGTAATTGGTAATGCTGCGGCGACAGCAAAAACTATAGCTTCATTCTGCAACACATAACCATGTTGCGTTAATTCCTCTTGCCAATCTTGGTTAGTTTGTGCCAATAACTCGCGTGCGTAAGTTAGCTGTGCCGACCAAGTTAATAAATTTGCATCTTCCAACCATTCTGGTTGATTAACAGCAAAATAAGTAGCAATATTTTCAGCAGCTGTTAACACCAACGGTTGTAACGCTGCCCCTTCTAGCACTGTTTTTGGCACTATAGGTAAACTTAAATGTTGCTTAGCAACAAAACGTCCAGTGGCATCTATTTCTACCAATAACATATATGGAAAAAAATAAGCATCATCATGCTGCGCATATTGTGGTATCACCGCTATAGTTCCAACGTTATGCAATTTGCTAATTAATACTGGCTGGGTTAATTGCCCAGAGTTACATTCTGCAGCAGTAATCTTATTCCAGTGCGCATAAACATCTATTAGTTCTAGATTATGTAACCGCTCTTGTTGTAAACAATCTCGCCAATAAGCAATTACCGCAGCTCTATTTTCCATTTTTGCCTACTGTGCTAGTGGGGTTGTCGCGCAAGGCAAATATACGTTGATATTTTTGCTCTTCAGCGATGCGCGCATTAGATTTGTTTTGATTGTTGATGATTTGTAAAAACTGATCAATTTCGCTCACATAATTGTATTTATGTTTCCGTGCTTTATTGTTAAAGAACATACTAGTTTCCTTTAGCGGTAAAAAGGGTTGACACCTAATTCATGCTCAGTTGCGTCAATCACGGCGACAATTTCAGGGCAATGGTGCAATAAGGTTTTTTCAATACCTGATTTTAGGGTAACATCTGACATACTACAGCCGTGACAGCCACCCCCAAAGCGTAAGATTACTTTTTTATTATCAACTATATCTACCAAAGTTACAAAACCACGATGACTTGCAAGATTAGGGTTAATTTCATTATCAAGAATGTATTTAACGCGCTCAATTAATGGTGCATTTTTATCCGGCGCATTCCCACGAATATGTGGCGCCTTGACTGACAGTTGCCCGCCTAAATCATCGAGCTTATAATCAATTACCGCATCACGTAAAGCTGGGATCGATTCATGATCAACATATAAAATAAATTCAGGAAAACTGATTGCTAAATCAGTCTCATCTTCATCTCCAGCAGGACAAAATACTATCCCCACATCAGCATGCATAGTGCCAGGACTATTAACATTAATGCGTAAATTTAGGCGCACTTCGCCCTGTTCTTGCTCAATGAGCTTAGCAAAATGTGCTAGTGCCGCTGGAGTTAATACTATAAAAGGTTGTTGAGACATATAATGCAATCAGCCGCTGGGTTGTTTTAGTTTTTGACCAGCACAGTTTACCATAGGTGCTGGTGTAGCGCACTAACACCTATAGATGGATATTTAAACAGTCGTTAAGGTATAATAGATTGTCTGGGCAGATTTCTTATTTTCTTCTTGAACGGCAATTTGTTATTAGAGATCAATTAGTTTTTTGTTTTTTATCATTTGCAATCTCATTATCCATATCTATGGTGTTTTTCATTTGTTATCCCTAATCAATAATTGGACAATTAAAAGCCAACACAATCCTGTGTACTCGTGGAATATGATATTTTTATCTAGCAATAATTACAAACGTGCCGAGTAGTATCATTATGCCAATTTGCTTGGCAATAAAGCACAATCTGCTGCTTGGTTTATTTTAATCTTTAAATTTTCTAGCAGCTGTTTATTTGTCCAGCATTGACGCTGAAACACTACGCGACGCTGTTGTTTGGGGAAGGTATGACTTTCTGCAGCGGAAACCCGATAAGAACCGATCATCATTATGGCCATAGCACCTAAAGTCATTATCTTAAACAGTTTTTTGTTACGGTTGTAATTGCGGTTATGCATCTTGACCCTGCACAATTAAAGTTAAATGATTGACACATGGTCTCACAATTAATATTACCTGTCAAGATGGTGGAACTACAAACAAGGAATCACTTTTTCACAACCCATAACCACTGTTTCATTATTCATAATGAGTAAACATACGGTGAATAATTACAGTATGATCTGTACTATCTACATCATATACAATTCTATGCTGGATGTTAATTCTGCGGGAATAAGCCCCTTGCAGATCTCCAGATAATTTTTCATATGGTGGTGGATTTTGGAAAGGGTTAATCTCAAGAATATTTAGAATTTTATCAACATTTTTTGTTAAACCACTAGAAACAATCTTTTTAGCGTCTTTTTTTGCTGATTTCGTAAATAAAAGAGTCCATTTTATTACTTTTTCGACCATGGCAACTCATCACGCTTGGCCATCTTATTTTTGGGTGTTTTGCGCCCCGCTTTAACATCTTCCACGACCTCAGGTATAGACATTAAATATAATGTTTCTTGAATTGCTTTAAAGTCTTCCTCAGACATTAAAACCACATTGCCATGTTTACTGGTTAATGTAATTGGCTGATGTGATTCTATAGTGGACTGAGCCAATGAAAACAAATTCGACCTTGCCGAGCTAATTGGGACTATATGCGTTGTCATTTCGGTAAACCTATGTAAGATTTAAATATTTACTGTTAATTGTACAACATATTGTACATGTTTGTCAAGTATAAACAACACCAGTGGTGGAGCATGGGGCTATTTTAACCCAGGAACCACAGACTAATGCCAAAGCCTGGCAACATATATATTGGTGCCCAAATGATAGCGGAAATAATATTGGCAAATAAAAAATGACGTGGTCGCATCGACATCATGCCTGCTACCACTGGAATAAACGGTCTTACTGGCCCGACGAAACGGCCGATGACTATACTTTTACTACCATGATCGATAAAAAACTTCTTTCCACGATCGAGCCACTGTGGAAAGCGACTAAACGGCCAATAATAAGGAAGGTGATGCTTAAAACGTCGACCAATATAATAACTTATGCCGTCACCAACGATCGCCCCCAAAATGGCATATAGTAAAGTCGGCACAATATCCAAAATACCGGCGCTAACTAAAGCGCCGATAATTCCCATCATTACCAATCCAGGGATAAACAAGCCTATCACGGCCAAAGACTCACAGGCGGAGATCACAAATACAAACAACCCCGCCCAGCCAGGATTAAGGACAATCCAGTTTTGAATACTTTCATAAGTTTCTGCATTAAAAAAGTCAAACATCGATTATCCTTCGTTTCTTATATTTTAAGTATAATGAGCAATTGCAGCTAATAAAATTAATGCCACAATATTTATTATTTTAACCAATGGGTTAACCGCGGGACCAGCAGTATCTTTATACGGATCGCCAACTGTGTCGCCAGTTATCGCAGCTTTATGCGCCTCCGATCCCTTACCACCATAGTTGCCAGCTTCAATATATTTTTTAGCGTTATCCCATGCGCCGCCCCCAGAGGTCATAGAGAACGCAACAAATAATCCGGTCACTATACTACCAAGCAACATGGCGCCTAAACAAGTAAACGCCTCTTGCATGCCAGCCACTGACTTTATTACAAAGAACAATGCTATCGGTGCTAACACTGGCATCAATGATGGCACAATCATTTCACGGATCGCTGCTTTGGTTAACATATCAACTGCGGTACCATATTCTGGTTTGGCTGTGCCTTGCATAATCCCAGCTATAGTCTTGAACTGGCGTCGTACTTCCACTACTACCAAGCTACCAGCACGCCCTACTGCCATCATGGCATAACTAGAAAACATATATGGTAACAACCCACCAAGAAACAAACCTATTACTACATATGGATCTTGTAAATTAAACTCAACATTATAGCTTGGAAAATAATGCTTTAAGTCTTCAGTATAAGCCGCAAACAATACCAGCGCAGCCAAACCAGCAGAACTAATCGCATAGCCCTTGGTAACTGCTTTAGTAGTATTACCCACAGCATCCAAAGCATCGGTTATTTCTCGTACTGAATCATCCAACTGTGACATTTCTGCAATACCACCAGCATTATCTGTTACTGGGCCATAAGCATCTATTGCTACTACCATGCCAGCTAAAGACAACATACTAGTAACCGTAACCGCGATACCAAATAAGCCAGCGCACATGAAAGATAATAAAATCGCGGCGCAAATTAATAGTACTGGCACTGCGGTAGCTTCCATGGATACAGCTATACCTTGAATAATATTGGTGGCATGGCCAGTAACTGATGCTTTAGCAATACTGCGTACTGGTCGATAATTGGTGGCAGTGTAAAATTCAGTAATCCACACAATTCCGCCGGTAAACACCAAACCGATTAGTGCACAAACATACAAGTGCCAACCTGTTAAAGCGCTATCGCCGAGCACAAACAAATTGTCCATACCAAACAACCAACTGGTAACCGCATAAATAAAGCCAGCAGAGATAACTGAGGTCGCAATTAAGCCCTTATACAATGCCCACATAATTTTTTTGCTATTGTTCAATCTGACAAAGAAAGTGCCAATGATAGAAGCGACTATACATACAGCACCAATACACAATGGATATAACATAATATTTTGTCGCACTGAATAACTAGCCAAAACATTGCCTAACACCATCGTTGCCACAATAGTCACAGCATAAGTCTCAAACAAATCTGCTGCCATACCAGCACAATCACCAACGTTATCACCAACGTTATCTGCAATCACTGCTGGATTACGCGGATCATCTTCTGGAATCCCCGCTTCTATTTTTCCGACCAAATCTGCGCCGACATCTGCGCCTTTAGTAAATATACCGCCACCCAAACGTGCAAAAATAGAAATCAATGATGCGCCAAAACCCATGGCTACTAATGATTCTAATAATGTGCGTTCAGAAATATTCATTTCTGCTAAAAAGAAATAGTATAGCCCTACTCCTAGCAAACCCAAACCAACTACCAACATGCCGGTTACCGCACCAGCACGGAACGACACATTTAATGCCTCCTTCAACCCAGTGCGTGCAGCTTCGGTAGTACGTACATTGGCGCGCACTGATACATTCATGCCAATATAACCCGCAATGCTCGACAGCACTGCACCAATTACAAAACCAAGTGCTGCTAAACCACCTAATACAGAGTACAGCCCTATGGTAATTATCGCGCCTACTATGCCAATTGTTTTATATTGTCTATTTAAATATGCTGACGCTCCCTCCTGAATAGCCAAGGATATTTCTTGCATCCTGGCGTTACCAGCTGGTAATCTAACAATTGATAGAGCAGTTACAACCCCATACACTATGGCTAGCATTCCGCTCATAATGATGAGTACATTAGCTTGTGACATCTTAGCTCCTTAATACATGAAACAACTAACTAATTTAGACCCAGTGAAACCAGCCATGAGTATACAGCAAAGGTCAAAAAGATGGGATAACCAGATGAAAAAACCCCAGGGTGTCTTGACCATACAGATAAATAGCCGCATGATGTTGAGAATATGATCGCCAGAGAACTACAACATATAGTCGTACTAGAATTCTTTTGTCTAGCGACGATAGCAATGATTATTGTTGCAGCGTTTAAACGCTGGAAGAAAATTCTATGTGCCAATATATTATTGGCTACAGTGGCATTTTTCTCTGCATGGAGCAATATAATGGCCATTGGCGCGCTTATGGTCTACGGCTCTTCATCACTGTTATTGTGGATTCAACAAGATAAGGAAAAAAACCGCTCTAATAAGAAAGCTCAAACTATCAGCTGGATGCTGTTAGCAACTGGCGTAATGGTTTTAATCATCAATAATATTCATAATATTTATCTCTACCTTAATCTTAACCAACCATTTGTATAAGGTCTAAATAAAACTTTAAAAAACTTTGCTAAGAAACAAAAATGTTCCATATTTATATTCTGAGGATTTGTTTTTAGCCGGCTAAGAAATATTAATTTTAAGGGGAACTACATGAGTAGCTCATTACATCAAGATCAATATATACAACAAATTTTAGAAAAACAACGCCTCTTACTCGAAGCTCGCAATCAGGATCTACTAAATTTAAAACAAAAATTAGCTGAATATGAGCATGTGATTACTGAAAAAGACTACTATGTTGCTAGGTTAGAAATGGATCTGGAGCATGCCATCTGCCAATGCCAAAAGATTGCAGCCACCAAAGGAGCAGAGTATCATAGCAAATGGAACAATCATCACGCACAGGGCTCAGAAACTGAAAACAATAAATAGATTGTCAGACGATACTGTTGATGCAATAGCTGCGGTTGTTATTATTACTATAATTGTTAGCGGCATATATTTTTGGTTGGCCGGTTACTAAAAGCTCGTTTATTGCTAGATCAACGTTGCCAATCCTGCATACGTGCTTGTAGACGTAACATCGCTTGGCTATGGATTTGGCTTACACGCGATTCACTTACTCCTAACACCTCGCCAACTTCACGCAAGTTTAATTCTTCATCGTAGTACAGCGCTAATACCAAGCGTTCACGTTCTGGCAAATTTGCCACCTCTTTGGCTAAGTTTTTGTAGAAATCGTGTTTTTGCAGCTTTTCTAATGGGCTAGGGAAATACCCAGCAATGCCTTCTGCGATAAAATCTTCGCTACCAATATCATCAAAACCAAAAATTTTAGTACCAATAGAATCTTGCAGCATCTTATGATAGTCATCAATGCTTATTTCTAATTCGTTGGCTACTTCCTGATCTTTGGCGTCACGCCCTGCCTTGTTTTCTATTTTACGGATTGCTTGGCTGATCTTGCGGCTATTTTTATGTACCGATCTGGGAGCCCAATCACCTTTACGAATTTCATCGAGCATTGAACCACGAATTCTGATCCCAGAATAGGTCTCAAAACTAGCTCCTTTGTTAGCGTCAAAATTAATTGATGCTTCCAATAAACCAATCATGCCGGCTTGAATCAGATCTTCTATTTGCACACTGGGTGGTAAGCGACCTTTTAGATGATGAGCAATACGTTTTACCAAGCTAGCGTGTTCTTTTACCAGCTCATTGGCTTCTTTAATTTCTGCTTCGCTATACATTGCCCAACCATTTATTATTGTCATTATGTTGTTCCAATGGTTTAAGAAACTTGAAATAGTTCATCTAGTTTAGTGATAACTAGAATCTTTTTTACATCTTGGTTGCAATTAATTACACTAATGTCCGCTTTTTCACCACCTGAAAAATCCCGTAACGCCAATAACATACCAAGCGCTGAACTATCTAAATACTCTGACTCTTTCAAATCAATTATATATTTCTTTGCTTTAGGGTTGATTTTTTCATAGGCATTTTTAAAGCTTTGCAAAGCGCTAAAGTCGAACCGACCTTGAACGGATATGGTTAATAAATCGCCGTCATTAGAAAGATTAGAAGTTATTGCCATGTGCTTTCCCAATTGTTCCTATCTTTAGCATAGCCTATAAACTGCTTTTTTAGCCATATTGCTAAGATAATTAAAAGATTGGAATACTCACAAATGTCAAAAAAACGGCTGCAACAAAGCATCGCGGCGGGCGATGCTTTGCGACAAAATGGCTTTGAATTATCCTGCCATTTCTTTTAAGGCTTTAAGCGCGATAATGCGCACTTTACGAGAAGCTGGTTTTGCTTTGAATATGGTTGGCTCGCCAGTGAATGGGTTTATACCTTTGCGAGCTTTACGTGCTGGCACATTTTTTATACTCATCTTTAACACGCCTGGCAAAGTGAATTTACCTGGACCACCACGCTTAATGTGTCCTTCAATTATAGTAGTCAACTCGTTTAACACTAAGCCTACTTCTTTACGACCCAAACCTGTTCGTTCAGATATAGTTGTTAATAAAGTCCCCTTAGTATAAACACGAGAAACCTTACCTAACGGTCCTCCAGCCACGAGCTTAGATGTCTTAGCCTTGCCTACTTTGCGTGCAGTAGGTTTAGCTGTTGATTTTTTTGCGGTTGATTTTTTTGCGGTTGATTTACGTTTGGTAGTGCTACTTTTTTTAGTAGATTTGGTTTTTTTTGCGCTTTTCTTCCTAGCTGCCATGAATTAACTCCATTATTAAAAATAAGAACCATGGTCAATGATAACAAAAAAAAAAATCTTTTAAAAGTAGCCTCCTATCATATTCATAGTGAAAAACACCATATTTCGACCTATGTTCATATATGAAAAAGAATTTAAGTTATACTAATTTAGCTTTACATTCTGCAATTTTATCCTGCAAAACCTTAGCCGCAGAAGTTGTCTGTAAATTGGGGCCTAAAGCATCTAAAATTTGCTGCCAATAATTTATTGCCTGTGCATAATCATTTCTTTTAAAAAAATGTATGGCTAATAAATTTAAAGCTGTAGCCTGTTGTGGTGCCACTCTTAACACTGACTGCAACAACTCTTGTATCTGTACCGGCAAAATTCCCTGTTGTGCCTGCGAATAAATTGTCGCAAAATGCAAAATCAAATCTACATTTGCCAAGTCTAATTGTAAAGCAAGTTTATTTTTTATTAGTTCGCGCTGCAAACGTGCGTATAATGGCCGCAATTGTTGATAGTTTTCTCTATTAATAACGTTATCTTGATGCAAATAAACAGCTAGTTTCTCACCAGCACCAAAACAATAATATAAGCTATACGTGCCAAGAATTAGCAGCAACAATAAAGCACTACTGATACTTAAACGCACTCGTGTAGTAAATAATTTTTTGGTTGGTGCCAACCATAAGATTGGCACCACAAAGGCGCCTGCACACAACAATAAAAACAGTGTGCCAACCCAAAATACTATCATATTTTAAGAGGCACTAGCCGCATAAGTCTTGTTAAAAGAAAAGTAGTGCTTAAAGTTTAACCAGCAAATACCAAATAAGATCAGTGGCCATATCCATAAAAACAATGCACTTAAATGCCATGGGGTATGCAACAATACCTGTTCACCAAACTGATTAACAAAGTGGCTACGAATTTGTCGGTCTGACATGCCATCAACTATAAAATAGTACATTTGCTCGCGCATTTTAATTGCGGTAGTAGAATTGGCTTCAAATAAACTTTGACTTTTACAGGTAGGACAGCGTAATTGTTTGGTCAATTGCACAAAACGCCGTTGTTCGCGTACATTTTTAAATGGATAACTCTCATCAATTGCAAATGCCATTTGCGCAATACATAAACAAACGATAGCCATAAAGATCAAGCGTAATTCCATGAGTAAGAACCCCAACATGTGTTACTGTATAATCACATGCTCAATGTATACTGATCTGTGGCAATATTCAACTTTTTAGTCATATACACTTCCCATTTCAGTATTGCGTATACTGCCAACATTTCTAACTCTCTGCCCAACTCCAACTGCAGCACCAAATGCCATGACAATTGCGCCTAACCAGATCCATCGCACCAACGGCTTATAATAAATTCGCACTGTCCAAGAATTTTCCGCCACCTGCTGCCCTAGCGCAATATAAATATCCTCGAAAAACCCAGGCATAATTGCAGTTTCGGTTGTACTCATTTCACGCGCCAGATAAACGCGCTTTTGTGGTTGCAAGGTCGCTACGTGTTTACTATTATTAATAACAAAATCAGCAACAGTGGCAAGATAATTAGCAGCCTCGATGGAATAAAATTTTTCAAATTTTATTATGTAACCAGCAATATTAAATTCTTCGCCGACGTTAAACCGTAAATCTTTTTCTATCTGATAATTACTTACGACACTAATACCTATTAATATCATCGCCAAACCACCATGAGCTAAAATCATTGCCACGTTTTTGTGCTGTATCGTGATCGCAATTATGCTTATGCCTAATACTACACCAACAATTGCACCAAACTCCAAACTACCAAACCATAAATACAATAACACACCAGCAATAAGCGCACTGCACAATAAAATTGCCATTAAGTGTTTTTTACTAGCAGTTGTAGTCAAACAAAGTAGCCCACATAACAATAAAATTAACGGTATGAACATTAAATTAAAATATGGATACCCAACAGAAATGCTTTTGGCAAAAATAATTTCATGCAGTAACGGATAAATTGTGCCCAACAATATGGTACCGCATGCAATTAGTAAGATGATATTATTTAATAAGATTCCTGCAGTTGCAGTCATAAAAACAAATTTATTTGCTGCTGGCAAAACTAATTTATGGCGTTGCGATAAATATATACCTAACATAAAAATAATTAGTGTGCCTAAAAATAACAAAATCCACACGCCACTTTTTGGATCAGCGGCAAAGGCATGTACAGAAACTATAGAACCTGAACGAACTAAAAATGTTCCCAAAATACTCAAAGTAAATGCCACAAATGATAAAAATAGCGCTAATAATAACAGTTGCCCTTGTCGACCGACTACTAATAAACAGTGTAATAATGCTGTACAAACCAGCCACGGCATAAACGACGCGTTTTCAACTGGATCCCAAAACCACCAACCGCCCCAACCTAATTCGTAATATGCCCACCAACTACCTAAAGCAATACCCAATGTTAAAAATAACCAAGCAATTAACACCCAAGGACGTAAATTTATAGCCCACGCGGCATTTAATTTTCCTGTCAATAGCCCAGCAATACCAAAAGCAAATGCAACACTACAACCAACATAACCAGTGTATAAAATCGGTGGATGTAAAATCATACCAATATCTTGCAACAATGGATTTAAATCCATTCCGTCCAACGGCAAATCTGTCAAAATGCGCGCAAAAGGATTAGATCCCCATAACAACAACCAGAGAAATCCTACATTTATAAGACTAAAGGCCAATAATAAACCATTGACAAAATTTTGAGTATATTTTTTGCTAGCTATAACAATTGCCAAAATCCACAGATTTAGGATTAATACCCACAATAACAGTGAGCCTTCATGTGCCCCCCACAATGCAGTAAATTTATAATACCATGGCAACAAGCTATTTGAATTTAATGCTACATAACGTACCGAAAAATCATCGCTCAACAGACAAATAAATAATATACTGGTTGCTAAACATACAAATAACACCTGTCCTATAGCAATCGGTCGCATAATATTCAATGCCGCTAAGCGGCTAAAATATATGCCCATTTGTAGCAAAGCCAATGTCAGTGCAATAATTAAACAAAATAATCCTAATTCTGGCAGCATTCTTATTCCTGTTTGGCAAGCGGTGGCATATACTTCTCATCGTGCTTGGCTAAAACTTGCTCCGCAACAAATTGTCTTGGCGCAACCAACTTACCTAAGGCTACCACCCCCTGACCCTGTTTAAATAAATCCGGTAACACCCCTGAATATTTTACTGCCACCTCTTGCTTATAATCAGTTACAATAAATTCAATTTGCAAACCATCCATTACGGTGATCTCTTTAATCATGCCGCCGATGCGTATACGACCAAGTGGAGCTGGATCGGCGGCTAATAACTGCTCTGGAGTATAAAATAAATTTATATTTTGGCGCAGAGCATATAGCACCAAACCAACAACCGCGACAAGACCCAGCATGCACAAGAATAAATATAATAATTTCAATGTACGTTTACTGGTCAATTTTTAACTTCTGCAATACGAGGATACTTTTACGTAGTGAGTACAACACATAACTGGCTAACCCAAGCAATAACAATATATAACACGGCCATACATATATTCCATAACCACCCATGATTAAAATTTTGCTCAACATGTCAAATTCCTTACCCACTTGGTTTGCCGTTCACGCCAAATTATTTCTGTACGCGCATTCAAACATAGCAGCGACAAATATGCTAAATACAATGCCATTATCATGCTTAACAATGGATACAACATCCCCACCGCGATCGACGGCTTAGCTAATTTAGTAATACTCGCTGCCTGATGCAGAGTATTCCACCAATTAACAGAAAAATGAATAATCGGAATATCTAGCAAACCAATTATTGCCAAAATAGCACATAATGTGGCTGCTATACGTTGCTCAACTATCGCCTGCCGCAATCCCATGTAACCACAATACAAAAAAAATAAAATCAATTCTGAGGTCAAACGTGCATCCCAAACCCACCAGGTACCCCACATGGGCTTACCCCACAATGCACCACTAATTAACGCTAAAGCAGTAACCATCGCTCCAAATGGCGCGCTAACTTGCGCAATAATATCTGCTAACTTGATTTTCCAAATTAAATACACTATCGACATTATGCCGATAATGGTATATATGGATAACGACAGCAAGGCGCACGGTACATGTACATACATAATGCGTACGGCCTCTTTTTGTTGATAATCTATAGGCGCTATAAAAAGTCCGTTTATTAGCCCATAGCTTAAAAATATTGTCGCCAATGTCGCAAAAATAGTTGCTAAGCTACCAGAGCGCAAATAAAAAAATTCTAATTTTAACCAGTTCTTCATGTAATACTTACTCGTACAGCTGTAGCAATAGCAAACGGTGTAGTTAATACTACAGTTATACCTAATGCCGTTAATAAGGCAAAATGCCCTATGCTGGCATTGCCATTGATACTCAACACGCCAATGTTACTACCTAGCACTAATACCGGCGTATACAATGGCAATAACATTATAGATAACAAGACCCCACCGCGCGCTAAAATTATTGTCAATGATACGCATAATGCTCCCAAAAAACTAAGTATTAACGTTCCACCAATTAAACTCAAACAGATTTGCAGCACACTAAAAATATTTAAATCAAAGCTAAGCAGTAATAAAGGAGTCAATAAAATTAACGACCCAGCATAAATAAGCCAATGCGCTAAAATTTTTGCAAATAGCAACCAACTTAACGAATATTCACTCAGTAATAATTCTATTAATATTCCGTGCTCATAATCACTACGTAGTAAATTTTCTTGTGCTATCACCATAGTTAATAGCGCTGAGATCCAAACAATTACTGGCACCAACCAACGCAATTCTGCCGGCAACGGCCCGATTACTATCGGGAATAAACTTACCAATAGGACATAAAACAAAATTATCGCCAACCATTCACCAGCTGTTTGTGTTTGAATCGCAAATTCGCGTTTAAAAAATTTTAAATAGAGTTGCATTCAGAGACTCTTTCCAAAAATAAATTTTTGCTGATGTAAGGTTGCAATTCTAGATTACGATGCGTAGCTAGCAATAAAATTCCCGCTTTAGCTAAATGCTGCAGGCATAAATTTTGCAACAAACTAATCCCTTGCACATCTAAATTTATTAATGGTTCATCCAATATCCATATATCAGCGCTAGTAAGCAGCAACTTGCTCAAATTTACTCGCTGTTGCTGCCCAGCCGAAAGTTCCTTACATCGTACCGATATTTTTCGCTCTATTGCAAAATATTGTAATGTTGACTGCAATTGCGTAATTTTATCATTGCTACGTGCTTGAGAACTAGCAAATAGTTGTAAGTTCTGTGCCACGGTTAGTTGCGGATGTAATGCTGGTTTGTGGCCAAGGTAGCAAATTTTTTGCGAGTTGATCTTAACTTCACCCACGTAATCAGTTAATAATCCGGCTATAGTTTTTAACAGCGTGGTCTTGCCTATTCCGTTTTGACCAGTAATTTGTAACACTTCACTACCATTCATACTAAACTGAATTGGTGCAAATAATTTGCTTGCGTTACGTATACAAGTAAAATTTTTTACCTCTAACATTAAAACAGCTCAAAATGATGTTGGATTACTAATGTAACACAATCAAGACGGCCACAAAACTACTTAGTAGTTAGCGATAAGTAGTTTTAGTTATAGCTCTATATTCTTGCTGTTTAGCTTGCTTATGCGTAAAATGAAGGTATTAATATTAAGGAGTAAGATACGTGGCTCATTTTTTTATTGAATACGGATTATTTGCCGCCAAAATGCTCACACTGGTAGTGTTGATAGTCGTATCCATTGGCTTCATTATTGCTATGGCTGCTAGTAAAGTCCAAAAAAATCGTGAAACTTTAGAAATTGAGAATATCAATGACAAGTTAGAAGAGTTTCAAGATGCTTTAGAATCAGAAATTCTTAGCAAAGAAGAATATAAAGCGCTTATAAAGCAACGGAAAAAAAGTGATCGCCAAGAACGTAAAGAGCGTAAAGCACGCCTTAAGTTAGGAGAAGAAGATCCATATCGTCCCCGCTTGTTTGTTATCCGTTTCGAAGGTGACATTCATGCAAGTGAAGTAGAAAATTTGCGAGAAGCAATCACCACTATCCTCTGTGTTGCAAAAGAAATGGATGAGGTGCTGTTAATCATGGAAAGTGGCGGTGGCATAGTACATAACTATGGCTTAGCAGCCTCACAACTTTCCCGGGTGAAAAGTAAAAATATAAAATTGACTATCGCTGTGGATTTAATTGCAGCCAGTGGTGGTTATATGATGGCCTGTGTCGCAGATAAAATCTTGGCCGCTCCTTTTGCACTCTTGGGTTCCATCGGTGTGCTAGCCGAAGTACCGAACTTTTATAATTTATTAAAAAAACACAACATTGAAATTGAACATCACACTGCTGGTGAGTATAAAACCACTTTGACTATGCTGGCTAAAAACACTGACAAAGGTCGCGACAAGTTCCAAGAAGAGCTACAAGATGTACATATACTATTCAAAAAGTTTGTAAGCGAAAATCGTTCGCAGCTGGATATTGATAAAGTAGCTACTGGTGAAGCCTGGTATGGTTCTAAAGCGTTAGAGCTAGGCCTGGTAGATGAGATTAAAACTAGCGATGATTATATTCTTGAAAAAAACGCAGATATGGATATTTTCGAGGTTAGTATCCAAGTACCAGAGGGTTTAAGAGATAAAATCCACGCGTTACTATATAAATCTGTTAGCAGCGTATTGGAAAAGGTCTGGTATAAGTTTAGTCACAGATTTAATTTTATTTCTTAGAAGGAGTAAAAAATGCAACAAGTAAATTTAGCAAAATATAAAATCTTTGGTAAGTTAAGCATATTACAATTTATGTTGTTTGCTGGTACCGCAGCGTTGCTAGCTACGGTATTATTACAGTAGCACTCTATTTCAACAATCCTCCAAAGCTCCGGTGGCACAGATGGATAGCGCAGTCCCCTCCTAAGGGACAGGTCAGAGGTTCGAATCCTCTCCGGGGCACCATGTGGACATGGTATACCGTTGATTATTTTTTATGGTCAAACTTGGATAACTGCCTTGAAATTTCCGGAGGCACTGGTGGATAGCGCGTTTCATTATCAAGAGACGAATCACGACGGCTAATACGATCAGTAGCACGATTGTCCAGTGGCCAATCACTTTTTTTCTTCTGTTTGATATTTTTAAATATGTTACTGCTGTTAGCCAACATGTGTGTGATTTTAGGTATAGCTAATTTAGCCGCCCGTCTACCTTCTGTATACAAATATAGATTATATTTATCGGTAAACATATCTATATCCTTAAAATCAAAATCAATTACCACATCAGCGTGTGCCGCGGATAATTTACTCTGATTAATGTAAGCTATATTAATACTGCGCTTTAAAACCCCCAAACCATTCGATGGCTCAACGTCTGACAACTTCTCCGCAATGTTAACAGCAATCACCGTTGAAAACCCCAGGTCTTTTGCTAACCGTGCTGGTACTGGATCGGTAATGGCGCAATCAATAAAATATTGCCCTTGCAGATGTACTGGCGCATAAAAGCCTGGATAAGCTGCGGAAGCCAAAATTGCTTTAACCAAATCGCCATCACTGAAAGCGGTTAAATTACCGTATTCCAAGTTAGTAGCTGTAGCAATAAAGGGGATTTTAAGTTTAGCAAAATCATTTGTATTTAAATTTTTAGCCAAATATTCGCCTAATTTATTTTCATTATAAATACCATACGGTAAAGAAGATAAACTAAATGCAATAACATCTTGTTTTTTACCGCTTAACAGCAAGGTTTTTAAAGCGTCTATATTAGGGTTTGCGGCATACAGTGCGCCAACAATTGCACCAGCACTGCAACCAATAATTACATCCGGCACAATGCCAGCTTGATTTAATTCCTCTATTACACCGACATGCGCAAAACCTTTAGCGCCACCACCACCTAAAACCAATGCTACTCGTTTGTTCACTATATTTTGCGGGGCTGGGGGCTCATACGGAGCGCCAGCAGCAGAAAACTTTAAATCTTTGTGACAACTAACACAAAACAGCAGTATGCTAAATAGTGTCACTAAACCTATTATTTTTATTTTCATACTCTGTTTAAACATATTCAGTCTGCTATATGGATTCTAATAGCTTGAACTTTATCATTTTTTCCTAGAATATAACACTGTAAAATAAACGCAACAGTAAGTTATTACCAAAGATGACTTTATGACTACAGATTTCAACAAGCACAATTGGCGCCCCACCGCTACTTTAACCGCTATCCAAGCAAGGGCCAAGATGTATAAAGACATCCGCAATTTTTTTAACCAACGCGACGTGCTTGAGGTTGAAACACCAATAATAGGTGCGCGTGGTGTAACCAATCCATACATTCAATCTTTTATGGTAACGGATAAATACCTACAAACATCGCCTGAATATGCCATGAAACGATTATTAGCCGCTGGATTTCCATCAATATATCAAATTTGCAAAGTTTTTAGGACAGAAGAAGCTGGGCGGTTGCATAATCCTGAATTTACCATGTTAGAATGGTATAGATTAAATTTTAATCATGTGCAGCTAATGGATGAAACCGATGATTTATTGCAATTAGTCTTAAATTGCGGCCCTTGTAAGCGTATCAGTTACCATGAACTATTTAGAAAATTTTTACAGATCAATCCACATACGGCCACTCTTGAGCAATTGCAGCTTTGTGCGGATAATCATGGCATAAATTTATCTATTGCTGCTGCCAAAAATTTGAGCGTTACTGATTGGTTACAGTTATTAATGTCGCATCTCATCGAACCAAAATTGCTTGGCAATACACCGTGGATAGTATACGATTTCCCTGCTGCACAGGCAGCGTTATCGAAAATTATTGATGGCGAACACCCCACCGCAACACGTTTCGAAGTATATATGTATGGTATAGAATTAGCCAACGGTTATTACGAGTTGCAAAATGTCGCTGAGCAACAACAACGCTTCGCCGCCGATAACCAAATTCGTGCTACGCAAGGTATATCTATTATCCAGGAAGACGAAAGACTATTAGCGGCCTTGGAAGCTGGTTTCCCCGATTGTGCAGGTATAGCTTTAGGCTTAGATCGCTTGTTAATGCTAAAAATAAATGCTAAATCCATCACTGAAACCATTAGTTTTTGCATTGATAATGCGTAGTTTTTAAATTATCTTATGACAGGATCGATTATGAAAAAATTTATTTTTATATTAATAGTATTATTTTCTTACTGCGCCTATGGCATGCCTACCGCTGTTCTTTTTGATTGTGATGGCGTAATTGTTGATACAGAATATATGAAATTTGCCGCTTGGCAAGAGGCCTTAAAGGATATCAACATAGACTTGACTGTTGATGACTATAAACAAGTAGTGGGTGAGTCTTCCGAGGCCATTGCGAAAAAAATAATGCAAACCAAACAGCATGATTTTGATTCTAAAACTATTATCAAGAAAAAAAATGCTTTATATAAACAAGAACAAATCAAAGGTGTCCCCCCTATTCTTGAGGCAGTAACATACTTAAACAATCTTTTAGAACAAAAAGATAAATTAAAAATAAAAATCGCTATTGTATCCTCTGATAGTCATGAAGCCATTTTGCGCAATCTAAAATTTGCTCAAGTAAAATATGAATTACTCGATGGCATATTTTCTGGTCACGATGATTTACAACATATTCACGATCCAAGTGGGACTAACAAACCTAAGCCATATATCTACCAACTAGCAGCCGAGAAATTAGCTATCGACCCTAAATCCACCATAGTTTTTGAAGACACCAGTGCCGGTATAGCAGCAGCAACAGGCGCAGGCATGATTGCGATTGCTGTACCAAATTCTTTCACAAAAAATCAAGACTTTAGCCAAGCAGCAAGAATAACTAGTTTTAATAGATTCAACGTGAATCTTATTAACTAAGGATTGGCATGCCAATTAAACTAAAACATTTTTAAAATAAGAAATTGCTTGCGCACGTGACTTCGACAAATCTATCATTAAACGCGGATAACCTAGTTTCGCTAGCTCTTCTGCACTCAAATATGCACTGGGATTGTGAATAATTTTGTTATTTAAATTTTTTAGCTCTGGACAATACATTTTAATAAAATCACCTTTTGGATCAAATCTCATACTCTGAGTTACAGGATTAAAAATCCTAAAATATGGCACTGCATCAGTACCAGTGGATGCAGACCATTGCCAACCGCCGTTATTTGCTGCCAAGTCTAAATCTATTAAATGCTGTGCAAAAAACTTTTCACCATATCGCCAATCAATAAATAGATTTTTAGTCAAATACATTGCTACTACCATACGCAAACGATTATGCATCCAACCAGTTAGTACTAGTTGTCGCATTGCGGCATCAATTATAGGTAATCCTGTATTCCCTGTCTGCCATTTTGCAAACTCTACTCCTGGAATATGCCACCTTATGGCATCATATTTACGATTAAAATTTTGTCCCTTAGCAACGCGTGGAAAATGATAAAGAATATTTTTGTAAAAATCACGCCAAATTAATTCATTAAGCCAACAAGTAATACCAACATTACCATTTGTAAATTCACCATCATTATATTTAATTGCAGTAAGAAAACATTGTTTTGCAGATAAGGCGCCTATCGCTAAATATGGTGATAAAATGCTAGTTGCTGATAAGCATGGAAAATCTCGTGCTTTAGCATAGGCACAGATCTTTTCTGCACAAAAATTTTCTAATAATTTAAGGGCATGCTTTGATCCAGCTGGCCATCGCTTTAATATAGGATTATCTAGATAATGGTATAATTTTTTATCTAGATGGCTATTAACCTTAGGCGTTGAATTTTGATTAACCGCTTGCGCTACAGGTTTTATTGTCATTTGCAATGGATTTCTAGCAATATAGTCCATAATTGCACGCTTAAAAGGAGTAAAAATTGTATATGGGCTTTGCTGTTTGGTTAAGATTATGCCTGGTGCAATTAAAGTCTGACTGTGATAAATATGGCAAGTAATATCATGTTTGTTCAATAATTCTTTTAATGCTCGATCACGAACTATTTCATTTATTTCATATTCACAATTAAAAAACAATTTTTTGGTTTTTTGTTGTAATAAATACTCTAGTAATACATTCTTGGTATTAACAAAATCTTCAGCAGATAATATATCCAAGCTAACATTCAGCGTTCTTAGCTCTTGTTGAAGAGTTAAAACATTGCTCAATACAAAACCTATTTTGTTCGCGCCCCAATCATGGATTAGCATCTGCTTTTCTGCTACCACAAACACTGCACAAACTTCAGCATTTTGATCTTGTAAGGCTGCGGTTAATGCTGGATTATCTAAAATTCGTAAATCATTACGAAACCAAATTATATTACGCATCAGATATACCCTGTAACTATTTACTCTAAAAACTTCATCACTGCTCCACTCCAGATGGTATTATATACATATCTTTACTTTGCAAAATATGTATCTCCCATCGTCAATACAAATTTTCTATAGCATATTAGCTTTAATTATATCTTGCATAGATATAACTTCTTTTTCCGTTAATACACTAAAATATTTTTCACGTTTTTGCTGACTTAATATACCATAATTTTGACAAGCAAATTTTATAAATAAATCAATTAATCTGTCTGGCATGTCTACCATGCTCTGCAACTGTTTTTTAGTGACATCATACTTTACTAAAAAATTAAGTTCTTTTTCAAAATGTTCGTGTAAGGTTTCCGCAATACAGGCAAATAAATACTCGGCAAACCTAGTGTAATCCGTATATTTGTAAAAATTTTGTGTATCCTGTTTAATTAGCAGCTGACCATCTTCAGATAAATCATAATCCACGATTAGTTGTAAAACATTTTTAGAGAAGCTTTCTAGAATGCTGTCATATTCATGTATTTTTTGCAACATCACCGCTGACACCGGAAAAATAATTCCTTCGGCGGTGAACTTCATATTTGCCAAAATATAATGTACCAATAACCTATGAATCCTACCATTCCCATCTTCAAATGGATGAATAAATACAAATCCAAAAGCAATAATAGCCGCAATAATTACTGCATGAATTTGCGCTGTACAAGCAATAGATAAAGTTTCTAGCAAGCCGTCCATCAATGCCGGCACATCTTCTGGCTTTGGTGATATATAATGAATTCTTTGTTGGTAATTGATTATTTCCCCAACATAATTTTGGGTTTTTCTATAATCATTATCTTTAAAACGAGGATCAACAATTATATTTTGTAATTCTATTAATTGCTGCTTGGATATGTTATTTATTATTGCCAACTGTTGCAAAACATCAATAAACCTGGTAAGGCGATCTTTACTTGGTTGCTCTCTTTCAATTTTATATGATGATAAAGTTTCTTTGGTATATAAATAATAACTAGCACGATCGATTATCTGTGAATCATACTGTTCTGTTAATTTTTTAGCTTGCAAATCGTATTGATTGCTTATATGTGTATTTAATAGCTTGGTTTTACGCACTAATGGACAAAAATTTTTGCTACCAAGCAAATTATTATAAACTCGATGCCTATTGCTTTTAACCCCAATAGCAACAAAATAACGTTCAGGATCTAAAACATTAACGTATTTGACATTACTTTTTAATTCGATATTTAATGTCACTGCTAATAAAAACTCATACAGAAACCAAATAACTCGTGAGTACTTGCTAGTTGGATGTTGCTGTATGTAAGTTTCGATTGCATCTACTGACAATTTCGCAAACACTTCTCGCAAAATCTCTAAATTCATTCCATCGTATTTCAAGGCAAACTCTATATGACAGAATGGATCGCTAAAGTCTTTAAGTGCATAAGTATTAGGGTACACGTGTATTTCGAACCTGCCCTCGTGTCGTTCATAGCCGCGACCATGTGTGGATATATATGAAGCGCGATAATGCGGTATTACACCTAAATTATAGATTTCACATAACCCTTGATAGCCAACCGCTCTGTTCTTACTCATAAAAACTATTCATAAATAATTTGGTTAAAAAACGTTCGCGAATGTAATAAAATACTCTAAAAAATTAGTTTCGTCATAAAACAATAGCACACAATTAGTATGAATTGTAAGGAATTATTCGCAAAGGTAATAAAATTATCGCAAATAAAAATTTTTGCTAAAAACAATCGCATTTTAACATTTACAAGGCTCCATCTAAACATTTTAATGATAATACTGCATATAAATACAGTATACACTATTACCGCCAAATTAATAGCCATTTATGAAGTAAAACCCGTCGATTGCTTTATAATTTTAAGTAGGTAGAGTAGTAACATAGCTGTGCTATGTTACCTGCATTTGGCACTGCTCAAACAACTAGATAGCAGACAGATTACACTTGATTTTCTTTGACATCAAACTCGCGTAGATCCCATACCAATTTGAATTTTTCCATTAATTTGAGAATTAAATAAGATATGTCTAATTGCCATAAAGTTCGTCCCTGACGAGCGGAACTAGGACAATGATGATGATTGTTGTGCCAACCCTCACCAAAAGCAAAGATAGCTAATAACCAATTATTTCTACTGTGATCTGCTGTTTTAAAACTTTGCGTGCCTACTGTATGCCCTAATGAATTAATCGCAAACGTTACATGATAGATCAAAACTGTTGAAATAAAATAACCCCATACCACATATGGCCAACCACCAAACCAATACAATGTCACCGCCAGAATAATTGGTGGCACAATATCATAACGATCTAAAAACCTTAATTCTGGGAATTTAGATAAATCTTTGATATAGGATAAATCAGTTTTAAAATTTTCTGCGGATAAAAACCAGCCACAATGGCTCCATAAAAAGCCATGCACATGCGGTGAATGTCGATCTAAAGCTCGATCAGTATGTTTATGATGATGGCGATGATGCGCTGCCCACCATAACGGACCACGTTGCGTAGCAGTAGTGCCAATGAAGGCAAATATAAACTGCATCACTCGCGAAGTCTTAAAAGCTCGATGAGAAAAGAAGCGATGATAAAACGCAGTTAAAGAAAAAACCCTTAATACGTAGGTTATTAATAAAACTAATAACAATGACCATTCAAACTTAACAAAAAATACTGCGAAGCAAAAAACATGGAGCAAAATGAAAGGACTACAACGTAACCAATCTATCTTGGTTTTGTTCTGTAAGTTAGGTAAATCACCGCTAGAGTCGAACCACAAATAAATTGATTTAATAACCTTTAACATATCATTAAAAACACACTATAAATAAAAAAGTAACCTGCATTATACTTATATTTCGTCAGTAAAACTAAATTATTTTGTCTATTTTAATCTATTTACCTAAGATAGCTCAAAATTAATTATGCATTTATATTTGGTTTGCGTTTAATACATAATTGGCATACGATAAATCTCTAATATGAGATGCAAAAATAATGTTGTTTTAGCAACGCAAAAGAGGGTTATGTGAGTAATTTATTAAAATTTATGCGCCAGTTGAGAATTTTGTATTTAATGTCTCTACTCAGCTTAATTAGCAACAATTGCTCAGCCAAAATATCTACCACTGATATATTAAAAGCAGAGCCATTTAATGTTATAGATGTTAATGAACGTGATAACATTATGATGATAGCTAAAGATTTAGACATAAATTTAGATCGACTTTTACATGGTGAGGTCTACAGTAAAAAACCTTATGATGATGCACAACAACAAGAAATCGCTAATGAGCTAATTGTATTATTTAATAAAAATTTTCACGGCAAGTTGCCTAGCAAAAATAAATTATATATCGCAACAGCGGGAGCACCTGGAGTTGGCAAGTCAGTATTCCTTGAAGAACTCCTGGCTAAAGACTCTCATAAATCGGAAAATATTATCTACGTAGATCCTGATCGCCAAGCATTAAGACTTATGTACTCATATTGGAAGTTAGCAAACACAAATGGTGACGAGGTTGCATATGAAACCTACCGCGACGCCTCCAACTTTATTTGCAATTTTCAATTAGTTTGGGCCATATACAAAGGTTACAATATTGCGCATGGAACTACCTCAACTAATGAGCGCGTGGCAAAATCTTTATTACCAGGGTTAAAAAAGTTAGGTTATACTGTAGATATACATGTATTATTCGCTAACATGGAAGCTAGAACTTCATCTTTATTACATAGATTGAAGGTGCAAGACTTCTATCAAGTAACTCCTGCCGATGCAAAAGGCAAAGTGGCACCAGTATATTCTCGCCTTACTGATGCATATCTAAAATGTGCAGACTCAGTGAGGCTATACTACAACACGGGCAATTTTTGGTTAAATACATCACCCATTGAATCAGCAAAAAGTTTAAAGTTATTTGCGGTTATGGATAAAAAAATTAGTGATAAAGTTACTGTTTATGCAAGTAATGCTAATGTTTTAGACTTAATGATCAATGATGTTGTTACTGAGATTGATGACCAAAACCAACAAACAGAGATTATTAAAGTATTTAAATCATGGTCTTAAAGATGGCGGCAAGTTTTTTTCCAATTGTGGCCAAACATTTTGTAGCATAATCGTTTGCGCTGCTGCCGTTGGATGTAACCTATCATCTAGAAAAAAACTGCTATCTAACTCAAAGCCAGCTAATAAAAAAGGTACTAATGATACTTCATATTCTTTGCTTAACTTAAGAAATACTGATTCAAAATCATTTCTATATTTAGAGCCATAATTAATAGGGAGTTTAAAACCAATTAACAATACTTTCGCTTGGTGTTGTTGCCCCAAACTTATAATTTTGCCTAAGTTATTTTGCATTTGAAAAACTGGGTTACCACGCAAGCCATCATTTGATCCCAAAGCAACTATTAAAATTTTCGGTTGATACTGCTCTAATAGCTTGGGTAATGATTGTAAACCATCTGCGGTAGTAGCACCAGATACGCTAGCATTGATAACTTTTATATCGTATTTGTCATGCTCCAACTTAGTAGCTAGCAAATCAACCCATGATTCACCTTTATGCAATCTATAGCCGGCAGATAAGCTATCACCAAGCACTAGCAAATTAGTACTGGAGTAACAAACACAAGAGTAGTACATTATTACAAATAGTAATGTGGAACGACATATAATGAAAAATTTCAACGTAGTTAACCCCATAGTAAAAGCTAGCAATTTGCGTAAAGAGATTCATCTTAAAGGTAGCAAGTTAGTAATTTTAGATCAAATTTCTTTAGAAATTAAAGCTGGCGAAACAGTAGCTATCATGGGCCCATCTGGTGCTGGGAAAACTACATTACTTGGTTTATTAGCTGGACTTGATACCCCTACCGCTGGCACAGTCGAATTAGGTGGTGTCAATATTTTTGCTTTAGATGAAGAAGGACGCACTAAAATACGACGTAAGAATATTAGTTTTATTTTTCAAAACTTTTACTTACTTGATAACTTAACCGCATTAGAAAATGTCATGCTACCTCTGGATCTACTTTACGATCCTGCGGCAAAAACCAAGGCAATAAAATTACTAGAACATGTAGGCCTCGCTGAAAGAATGCATCATCAACCACGGCAATTATCTGGTGGTGAACAACAACGAATTGCCATAGCACGCGCTTTTGCTGCAGAGCCAAGCATTTTGTTTGCAGATGAGCCTACCGGTAATCTTGATCAAAACACTGGCGAACTTATTATCGAACAACTATTTGCACTTAATAAAAATAGTAATACTACACTCATTATTATTACCCATGAACCTATTCTTGCAGAAAAATGTGAGAGGATCATAAATATTAATAAGGGGATTTTGAATTAAAAATCTAATTATTTTACTGCATGATTATCGTAGCAAAGAGATACGCATTCTTGTCACCGCGGTACTATGTGCTGTCATATGTGTTACAACCATTGCTTTTGCTATTGATGCGATACGTAATCGTTTAGAGATTGTATCAACAGCATTGCTTGGCGGAGATAGAGTAATTACTGCAGCAGAACCATTTTCCTTGCAACTTATAGATATTGCTAAACAAGAAAAATTACAATACACAGAAATCATTAGTTTTTACAGCATGTTGTCAACAAAGGACGAATTTTTACTCGCCGCAGTTAAAGCAGTTGGCGATAACTATCCTTTAATTGGCAAACTAAAAGCCAGTAAACAACTAAATACTCCTGGTATAGCCATATTAAAACCACCAGAGCCAGGTACTCTCTGGTTAGAATCCAGAGCAGTTATACAATTGAGGGCAAACATTGGCGATAATATTCAGGTTGGCGATGCGGAACTAAAACTTACCTCCATACTCACCTCCGAGCCAGATCGAGTAGCTGACGGTTTTACTTTTGCACCACGAGCACTAATAAACATACAAGATGTTGCTAAAACCAAAGCTATCGTGCCAGGTGGACGTGTTAATTATAAAATGTTGATCACTGGTGCGCAGCAAAATTTACATAATTTTGACAGTGCGATTAAAAAGCAACCACTAGATAAATATAAGATTCAAACTATAAAATCTGAATCTAACTCAATTAAAAATTTAAATTTAGCAACCAAATATTTAAATCTAGCTTTGTTAGTAAATATCGTATTATCTGCAATTACTGTTTCTATCTGTGCTAATCGTTATAGCACAACACATACTATCGATGCCGCTATACTCCGCTGCCTTGGCGCCAGCAAGAAACAAATTGTTTTTATTTATTGTGGTAGTTTGGTTTTAATATCATTGTTGATCGGCTTAGTTGGTTCTGGCATTGGTTATATAATAGAAATTTGTATTGCTAATTTTTTACACGACTATATTAATTTAGAACTAGCAAGCCCTGGTTTATGGCCACTATTACTTGGTACTGGCTGCGCGTTATTCTTAACCCTGATCTTCGGTTTACCCGCTATATTCTATTTAGCTAATACTCCACCAATGCAAATTTTGCATCGCGCCAGCACTGACACGAAAAACACTTCTTGGCGTTTGCATTTTAAACTTAGCAATAAAATTCCAGCTTTTATCCGTTTAAGTTTAAATAATATTGCTTATAATTCACAAGATAATTTTTTACAACTATTAGCTTTTATCACTGTAATATGTGTTGGATTAATTCTATTTATAGTTCGTAATGACTTAATCCATTCTTGGCAACAACAATTACCAACAAATGTTCCTAACTACTTTGTGATTAATATCCCACAAGAGAGAGTGACAGAATTTTCTACTCTATTACAACAACACAAAATTGCTGCCAGCGAACTTTACCCCATTGTGCGCGGCAATCTTATAAAAATAAATGGCCAGGAAGTGAGCGAGGACGAAGAAGATGGCAAACGCACTGGCATTCACCGCCCACTAAATATTACGTGGACATCTAATTTACCCACAGAAAATCAAGTCGTACAAGGATCGTGGTTTACTAAAGCGGAGCATGGACAACCATTGGCTTCTATAGAAAAAGAAATGGCAGACCGCTTGCGAATAAAAGTTGGCGATGAAGTAACATTTAGGATCATTAGTGATAATATTACTACTAAAATAACCAATATTCGCACCGTGGTTTGGAGCTCATTTACCCCTAATTTTTATTTAATTTATAATCCTGGAGTACTAAATAATTTTCCAGTCACATATATGAGCAGCTTTTATTTATCTTCTACACAAGAACAATTGTTATTAACCATAGTTAGTCAATTTCCAGAAGTAAACTTAATTAATATTAGTGCTATGATAGATCAAGCAAAAACTGTATTATCTTTGTTATCATTAGTAATTAGTTTTATCTGGCTGTTCACTTTAATAATCGCCATATTAATGTTATTAGCAGTAGTCATCTCTAGCCTAAAAATGCGCACATACCAAAATAATTTAATGCGTATCATTGGTGCATCCAGAAAGCAGTTGCTTACTATATTCATGTTCGAATTTTGTATTTTAGGATTTATAGCTGGTAGCATTGGATCTACCATCGCAATAGTTGTAGCGAAACAATTAAGTTGGCAGTATTTTACTATGTATTACCCACTCAACTGGATGTTAATATTATATGGCACTATATCTGGTATTGCCATTATGTTGATCAGCGGTTTGATTGGTGCAAGCAGGACGTTTAAATATAGTCCGATACAAGTTGGACGTGATTTGAGTTAACTGCTTGTTTTTGCTGTTGATTGTTATTTTTTAACTTTGTAGCCATTTGCATGATCAGAGTCTTCATGACTACCTAATTCATTCGACTTGAATTTATTAATTATTTCTTGCATTTCGCGCTGTAATTCTTGCGTTACATGATTGCTTAGTTTTTCTTTATGTTTCTCTAAGTATGAAAAAATTACTGTTAACAATGTTGGCAGTAAACGTATAAACATAGGACTGGTAACGATTTTAAGAGCATGTGACATATTTGTTATTGTGCCACCACTATCTGCATCCGCATTTTGGTGTCCATTGATTTTATAACTTATAAAAGAGAAAAATATTATACCAAGCATAATGGAAAATATACTAAAGCCATCAAGTCGCAAATATATGGCATAAAATAGGGCTAATAATAATACTAAAATAATTGCTGCAGTACTAATTATAGGAATGTTTTTCTTTATATGGCTCATTTTTTGTTAAATTAACACTTTATAATTAATATTAAATCGGCAGCAAATTTAGTTTCTTTAGCTTTTCTCGACTCACATAGGTCAATTTTCTTTGTTTTTCAACGTCTCTAACTCTTCCCAACGCTGAAATAACTCAGCAACTGTTTTGTCTGCTTTATTTAACTTAGCCAACAATTTGTCTTGATAATCCTTGGCTTTGGTATAAAATGCTGGATCTGCAACTTCCAAATGCAATAATTCTTGCTCCTTTTCTGCATTTGCAACTTTGTTGGGCAAATCAGCTAATTCTTGGCGCATTTTAGATGAAAAAGCCGTGGGCCTGACTGTTTTTGCGATAGTTATATTTTGCGTGGTCAGCGTATTTTTCTTAGAAGCTGTGTTAATTTTAGGTATATCTTTAAAGCCACCTACATATTCATCTATTACACCGTTGCCACGAAATATTATAGTGCTAGTTACCACTTGATCGACAAAAGCGCGATCGTGACTCACTAATAAAATTGTGCCTTTGTAATCTAATAATATTTCCTCTAATAATTCTAGCGACTCGATATCTAAATCATTGGTTGGTTCGTCCAAGACTAGTAAATTATTAGGAAAACTAAACAATTTAGCCAATAACAAACGATTACATTCACCACCTGATAACATCTTAACTGGAACACGTACCCGTTCCGGAGTAAACAAAAAATCGCCTAAATAACTGATAATATGTTTTTCTTTACCATTCACATTGATACTAGTGCGACCAGCTGAGACATTGTCTACGGCCGATAATTCAAAATCTATGCCGGCACGCATTTGATCAAAATAGGCAATCTGCAAATTAGTACCTAATTTAATTTTTCCTTCTTGCGGTACCAGATCTCCTAGTAATAATTTAAGCAAAGTACTTTTACCAACACCATTGGGGCCAATCAATGCAATTTTATCACCACGATATATCTTGGTGGAAAAATCTTTTACTAATATTTTGTCTTTATATTGAAAACTTACGTGTTCAGCATCGATCACTAATGCCCCAGAACTAAGTTCCTGATTGGCTTGAAATGTTGGTTTGAGTTGCAATTCACGCCGTTGTTGTCTCTCACGACGTAATTGCTCTAGAGCTCGCACTCGCCCTTCATTACGTGTACGCCGTGCTTTAATTCCTTGTCTAATCCATGCTTCTTCCTGAGCCAATACTTTATCAAATTTTTTATTGTGTGTAGCCTCTACTTCTAATCTATGCGCTTTGTCTTGCAAAAAAGTATCATAATCGCCACTGCATGAAATTAAATTACCACGATCAAGTTCTAGAATACGATTGCTTAATTTTTTTAATAAACTACGATCGTGTGTAATGCATAAAAAAGCACCTTGATAATCCATCAAATATTCTTCTAACCATTCGATTGCAGCTAAATCCAAGTGATTGGTCGGTTCGTCTAGCAACAGTAAGTCTGGCTCTGATACTAAAGCTTTAGCTAGCGCGGCCCTCCGCTTCCAACCACCAGATAATGAAACTAGTTTTTGCTCTGCTGGTAACTCCAAACGCGTTAACACTGTTTGAATAGTTTGCTCAAAATGCCAACCTTGTTTTAAATCTAAAGCTTTTTGTACTTGTTCAACCTCTGTATACCAAGCATTATCATGGACTGTAGCATGAGTCAAAGTGTGGTAACGTTTTAATAATATACCAATTTCTTCAAGGCCTTGTGCTACATATTCATAAATGGATAACTCATCATTAGATGGTAAATCTTGCGTCAACTCGGCGATTTTCAGCCCTGGTTCACGATATATTTCACCATCATCTAGCTTATAATGCCCTGCTAATACTTTTAATAGACAAGACTTGCCCATACCATTGCGTCCAATCAAAAAGATTTTTTCGCGTGCATCAATTTGTAAATTTACTTTATCCAGCAAAGGATTTTCACCAAAACTCAAAGTAGCGTTAGTCAATTTAATTAATGGAATGATTAGCCTCACAACATATATAATAAGCCAGTAGATTAGTATAATTAAGGCTGTCGGTCAATTATTTATGCGACGTATGACCACAAAACTTAGTGATAAAACTAGTTAAATATGTTTATATTCTCGATACATACTAAAATCATAGATCTATCTATATTGATTTAACTAGGTTACAATCGCCATCAAAATAAGGAAATTGGAATTTTACATGTCAATATTCGATCTAGGAGATATTTCACTACTGGAGATTCTGAAGATTCATTGCGAGATAAAGGATGACAATACATATCTTAAATATAGTATATGTGGCAATGGCAATTGCGTATTTCTTTCTATTATAAAAAAATTACTGCTATTGGGCATCATAGAGGGCGAAAAAAGCAGAAAATCAATTGTAGCAGGTTTTAAAGATCTATCTATAGATCAGGATCAGTTAAATAAGGATCAGCAACAAGAAATAAATACTCTTCTTGATGCGTATTCCAATATCAAATATAAAGAACAATTGGATGATTTTTTAAATTTGTACTTTGCGGCCAATATTCCTCACCAAGCAGAAAATATTGTAGCAGCAGAAAAACAATTAAATGCTCTTGTAAAAATTACGCGAGTCTTTTACAAAGGTGAGCTTGAAAAGTTATATGATACTGAAGAAAATTTTGTACAAGAAATTAAAAACTATATATCTTTATTAAAAATAGAAGAAGGTTTTAAAAAAATATTAGAATCATTTGATCGTTCTAACTATATAGATCCACAGCTGCTGAGCATGATAGCAATTAATTCGGATGAATTAAATTCTTGGCACAAAAAATTACTTGCTTTTGATATTAAATATAAGAATGGATCATCCATGCCATCTCAACCAAATAACAGCAAAATATCTCTATTTTTTGATCATGAGAAAGAGCATTACGATATTTGTATATCCAAGTCCTATTTGAAAGAATTAGATGAGACTAGAAATAAATTACCAGCAAAACCGCCAATCAATAATAACAATCCACCACAACAAGAAACAAACGATCAGCAAGAAAACCATTACAGCTATTCTCAATGTTTTATGTATGGAATGTTTTTTATTGGTATCGCCGCTCCATTAACGGTCATACCACTTATAAAAAAAATTTATGCCCAACCAAAAGTGCGCGTGTAGATCAATGCGCACCACTGTCTATTCTAAGCAACTCACCATTAATGTTTTCATTTTCGTATAAGAATAATACTGCATTGGCTACCTCTTCTGGAGTGATCACTCTGCCCAATGGATTATGTTTTTTCATGCTTGCTACAAAATCTGTTTGTTGTTTATGATCAGCAAACTTTTTTTCCCACCAACTTGAGTCAACCATTGCTGGACAAATAGCATTCACCCTAATTATTGGCGCTAAAGCTTTGGATAAACTTAACGTTAAAGTATTTAAAGCCCCTTTAGATGCTGCATAGATTATAGATGTACTCGTAAACCCTGTTATCCCGGCACTAGAAGAAATATTTACAATTACGCCCTTACCTTGCGCACGCATATACGGCGTTACCGCTTGTGATAAAGCCAATGCGCCCAGTACATTAGTATTAAATATTTGATTAAAAGTATCTAATGATTGCTGTTCAAGTTCAAAAATTGGTGTTTTGCTAAAACCAGCGAAAGCTGCATTATTTACCAACATATCAACACGCCCAAATTCTCTGACGGTTGTCGTTACAATTTGTTGGCATTGCTCTGGATTACTCACATCTGCCGGTAACAGTAATACCTTGGCACCCAAGGCCTCACACTCTTTGGCAGTAACAAGCGCTTTGTCCTTGCTAGAAAAATAGTTTATAGCGATGTTATGTCCAAACCTTGCCATGCGTTTTGCTGTTGCAGCACCAATACCCTGCGCTCCACCGGTTATTAAAGTAACATTCTTGTTAGTCATGTTGTATTTATCCAGCATTTATTGGTAAAAATTGTGTATAATATATTTTACTTCTTACAATATTGCTAATAATTTTGATATAATTTTAGTAATATAACTAATCAATGGTGAGGTATGAAACAAGATTGGCAACAATCAGTACACAAATTTATTTGCCATTTTCTAAAACCATATAAACCTTGGGTTATAGCATATATTATCTTCGCCCTACTATCTGGAATATGGGCGACTTTGAACTCGGTATTTATCAAGATAATCATTGATACACTTATACAAGTTAATATTGACGCAAACCCACTACAAGTATTGTTTTGGCCTAGCATATGGTTTTTGCTTAACTTGTTATCATTTGATATTTTTTGGCGCAGCCATGATTTTATTAACTATAAAATACAACCTTTACTTAAAAACGATATTATCGAATACTCTTTTTCTTACATCAATAAACAATCATATCAATTTTTTCAAAATAACTTCGCCGGAAAAATTTCTAGCAATGTAAATATATTAGCCTCTAGTATTAATGATGCTTTAACGATAGTACCGCATTTTATTCTATCTTGTGCAGTACAATTAATAGGATCTTTAATTGTCATGTATTATGTTAATCCACAATTTTGTTATGGATTAACTGTCTGGGCAACTATTTTTACGCTGTTTAGTTTGCAGTATTCTAAAAAGATAATTCAGCTATCAGCAAACCTTGCCAAAAGTGAATCTGAAGCATCTGGAATCATTGTAGATTCAATTGCTAATTCTCAAAGCGTAAGAATGTTTGCTCGTAATAAGTTTGAGTTGCTCAACGTTTCCAAATACTTATTTACTGTGCGCGACAAATACAGAAATAAAACTGAATTTTTAATAAAATTTAATATTGCACAAGGAATATCAATATTTGTTCTAATGGGTTTTATGCTGTACACCCTAATTAAACTCAAAACAACAAACTCTATAACAATAGGTGATTTTGCGTTAATTTTAAATTTAGGTGTCAGTGTAGCCTGGGCTGTATGGTGGTTAACAGAACAAGTAACTACGATGATCGACTCACTAGGTCGCTGTAAAAATTCTTTAAATGCCTTGTTTATACCATTAGAAATTGAAGACATACCTAATGCCACAACGCTGAATGTAACCGAGGGACGCATAGTTTTTAACAATGTATATTTCAGTTATCCTGGATCAGAACCGTTATTTGAAAATAAGACTGTTATTATTCCAGCAGGGCAAAAAATTGGGTTAGTAGGTTATTCAGGTAGTGGTAAAACTACATTTGTTAACCTAATTATGCGCTTGTACGATTTAAACTCTGGCAGTATTACAATTGACGATCAGGATATTAAGACTGTAACCCAAACATCATTACATAGTGCGATTGGCATGATCCCACAAGATGCATCTTTGTTTCATCGCTCATTAAGAGATAATATTTTATATGCAAATCTAAATGCTGATGAGCAGCAATTGATCACTGCAGCAAAACATGCCCACGCACATGAATTTATCGAACAGCTGCCGCAGAAATATGAATCTTTAGTTGGTGAACGCGGCATAAAACTATCCGGTGGTCAACGTCAGCGTATAGCCATTGCGCGTGCTATGCTAAAAAATGCCCCGATTCTAATTTTAGATGAAGCAACTTCACAGTTAGACTCTATTACTGAACAAAAAATACAGCAAGCATTGTGGGAACTAATGCAAGATAAAACCTCAATTGTTATCGCCCATCGTCTATCCACACTACTGCACATGGATCGTATACTAGTATTTGATCAGGGGACAATAGTCGAAGATGGCCACCACCAAACATTATTGGCTAAAAACGGTCTGTATAAAACACTTTGGTTATCGCAAGTTGATGGTTTTTTACCAGATTCAGTGCAAAAATAGGTGCATTTACCACGCACTTTATGGAACATTACTATTAATCACTTGTCAAACTGTCAATCAATGTAATTCTAAATCTACGCAAACAATGAGGTTATGATTATGGCTACAATAGTTAAAAGTAAATATATCGATGGCTTTGTATTATGCGTCCCCAAAAACAAGATTGCAGCATATCGTTTATTATCACGTAAAATGGGTAAAATAATGAAAGAATATGGCACGCTCGAGTACAAAGAATGTGTTATTGATGATATAAAAACAGCCATGGGTATACCATTCAATAAATTAGCAAAAATTAAAGCAAAGGAAGTCGTGGTTTTTTCCTGGATCGCCTTTAAGTCTAAAGCTCATCGCAATAGTGTAAATAAAAAAATCATGCAAGATCCAAGAGTCAAAAAATTATGCAGCTTAAAAGATATGCCTTTTGATTGTAAACGCATGTCATACGCTGGATTTAAAATTTTTGTAGATGTATAAAAATAGCTTGCAATGAGAGCTGCTGTCCGGTAGTAATACCTGCCGTATAAAACTGTGCCGTTATACTAGCGCCAAAATCAAAACTATAACCTGTGGCATTTATTGCCCACTCACCTATTAATGCTTGTCCACTAAATGTTAAAGCTTTAATTGTTCAGTTACCAAAATTAGCCACATCAGTGCTGTTTACTATTCCACCAGGCACGGCAATGTTGACCAGTTTAAACCACTATTATAGCTAGTACTTAAAGGCACTCCACTCCATGTGGCACTTGCCGCAAACACTTTGCCTGATAAAATTGATAAATTAGCAAGAAAAAAACAACAATAAATTAATCGGCGTGAGCAGTCAAAGATCTCTTTGTTTTCAAAAGAAATAGCATTCTTCATTTTCTGTAGAACAATTTTTTCTTTCGCTTTGCAAAGTACAATGTGAGATATTATATTTATTCTGCAACAACACTCGCATTTCCGCAGTAACGTCAGTGGCTTCATATCCAACCTCAACAACAACATGTGCTGTCAAGCTTATTTTATCGCTGGTTATAGCCCAAACATGCAAATCATGTATATCTATTACTCCTTTTATAGCCAATACATCCTTTTTTATAGAATCAATATCTATACCATATGGAACCCCCTCTAATAATATATTAAGACTTTCTTTCAATAGCATCCAAGCCCGTGGTAATAACCATAAGCCGATCAAAATACCAATGAACGCATCTATCCAAACCCAATTAAAAAAATAAATTATAACAGCACCAATTATAACGCCTATAGAACCTAACATATCGCCAAGTACGTTGATATATGCTGCTTTTATATTAATACTAACATCTTTATCCGCGCGTAATAATAAGATTGACACTATATTTATAAGCAAACCAATACTAGCAATAATCAACATATATATTGACTGAATCGTCGGAGGATTATTAATTCTTTGATAAGCTTCATAGACAATATAAAATGATAATATGAATAACAATGAAGCATTAAATGCGACAGCTAAAATTTCAAAACGATAATACCCATATGTTTTAATTTTATTTGCTGGTTTTTGCGCTAATTTTATTGCTACGATCGCGACAGATAATGCCGTCACATCAGTTAACATATGTGCAGCATCAGCGATCAAGGCTAAACTACCAATAATAAACCCACCAATTGCTTCAATAAAGAAAAAGGATAGTGTTAGTGAGAGGGAAATCACTAATGGTTTAAATTTATTCGGCTGTACATTATTATCCACAATAATTTAATTAGTCCTTAGCCTAATTTTATTTTGATTAGCAATCAATTCATTTAAATTTGTAAAAAAAGATTTAACATCTTCTGTTAAATCAACCTGATAACTATCGACCAACCCATTAACTATGATGGTTGGAGTTTGATAAACTTCATAATCTTTGGCTAATTGATCTGCTTTTTTTACTTTTGCACTTATTATCGGCAAATTACTTGTTTTATCAAAATCAGTAGCTTTGTATCCATTTTTCACAAAAAATTTTTGCATTTCAGATATTTGTGATAAATCAATATTATTGTCATAAATAGCAGTAAATATCTTAGAGTTAAAATTCACTTTTGGATCTAAAGTTTGTGCAATATAATATAATTTAGCCAAATTTTCCCAATCTTTTTTAAAAGAAACTGGTAGCTTATAGATGACTAAATTTTTATCTTGCTGCTTTCGTGCCCAATCTTGAAAGCTCGGATCAAATTTAGCACAAGCGTGACAACCATAGCTAAAAAAATACAAAACTTGTACTTTATTATTATTTTCATTTATTAGTTGTGCCACAGCCTTGTCAGAACGTATTTCGCGTGGCAATTTTATATATGCTTGTTCATAAGCAAATAAATTGAAACTGGCAAATACCATTAAAATAGTTATCAGTCTAAATTTATATCTGAACCAGGATATAACCATTACCATTCTCGCTTATAAAATTAATAACTCACTAGATAATAATAGACTGTTGGTAGGTTTTTACCCGACTAAACTATAGTGCGTTTGGATGTGAAAAAAATATCGATTTTTAATACTATATCATCTTCCAGCTTTAAAAATTGTTAGTCCCAATACGATCGCCAATAAACATAAAATTATGAAGATGAAGAACAAAATCTTGGCTATACTAACTGCTGCAGCGGCTATGCCTGTGAAACCAAGTAAACCAGCGACAATTGCGATAATAAAAAATATCAAAGCCCATCTTAACATTTTCAGATCCCCGTAATCTATTATCTATGAAGAAAACCTTTTTTAGGTTCTTCTTTAGTTGGCGGTGTAGAATTTGGCTCTTCTAATGGAGGCCTAGTCTGGCCATTTTGAGATGTCTGCATTGTTCTACTCATTAATAATAGGCATAACCTTGTTATTATAGATCAACATACTATTAAATTATATTTACACTATATATTTATACATCTAGATAAGGTTGTTCTTGCAAATAATTTGGATCTTTGCACTCCGTTTAAATTTGCGCAACAATATACTCAATATGGATATTTCACAAACCAGTCATAAAATTAACATTAAGACCAAGAACCTATCTATACCAATTATTATTGCAATTGAGGGGTTTGTTAGTATTGCTGTTGAAATAATTTGTATGCGCCAATTAGTGCAGTTTGTAGGTAATAGCGTACAGGTCACAAGTATCATAATTGGTGCTTTTTTATTAGGACTTGCCTATGGCTATAAACGTGGCGCTGAATATATTGGATCAGAACCGTCATTATTATTTAAGAATTTTTTAATTGCCAGTTTATTACTGTGAATAGGCTTATCATATATATTCATTGAATGCTACTTTACCCTTATTGGCAGATGGATCAGTCTTGATCCAATTATTGATTTAATCATTTATTTAACAATAATAATAGTACCTCTGGTTTACCTCTTAGGGCAAACCGTACCAATAACTATGAATCTATTAGGCAAAGCTACCAGCTTCAATGCTGTCGGTGGCTTGGTCTTACATATAAGTGCCATCGGTTCTTTTTTAGGTGCGGTATCCACCAGTCTATTGTTCATGAATTATTTTGGTGTGGCAAACACAGTTATTTTCAATAGCATCTTGCTCAGCTTAGCTGCTATCTTGATTATGCCACAACGAAAAAAAATAGAAATGGTTGTAATGTTTACTGCTATAACTATAATTGCCGGTTTAAGTATGCAACAAATTCAACACAACGCAGGATTAATACATGAAACCTCCTACAGTACCTATTTTATTCGCGATAACTATGTTTTAGACAATAAAAAGGGCAAAATATTTATTATTAACCGTTCAGCAAGCTCATTTTTAGAACATGAAACCTTAAACGGATTTACATATATAGAACATATTAAGAACATTATTTTTAATTTATTGCAGTATCATAATAAGGATATATTAGTATTAGGAGCTGGTGGATTTTCTCTTTCCGCAGCTGGCGACAATGGCAATCGATTTACTTATGTTGATATTGATTCAAAAATTAAAGATGTAGTAGAAATTCATTTACTCAATAAAATTAACGGCGCATTTGTAGCAAAAGACGCTAGAGTATTTTTGCAACAAAGCATCCATAAATACGATGTTATCGTTGGTGACACTTACTCACATCAAACCAGTATTCCGGCACATTTAGCTACACGTGAATTTTTTACTTTAGTGAAAAATAGACTTAATGCTAACGGCATCGCTATATTCAATATTATACTCGACCCTTTGTTACGAGATAGGTATTCTATAATTTTAGATAACACATTAAGATCGGTATTCCCCAGTTGTAGAGCTATGCCTCTACAGTTGGCAGATAAACCAGTAAATGTATTGTATATCTGCGATAATACGGCTAACAATCACATTTTTACCGATGATCACCAGCAAATAATATTTTAACTGCAACCTGCTCTTGTATGGATGTAGCTATCTTTGCACGCGCAACCACTGCAGATACTAATCAATATTCAAAACGTCTAAGGATCTAAACTAACAATAAGGTTTCATGAAACATGGATAAAAGATTTTCATATGGATAATGCTAAAATTAAACTATGTAATTTTTACACTATCCATACCTTTTATTGATAACTGTTACACAAAAGATTCTTCGGTTTGTGTTGCCATTTGCGGATAATGCTCCGGATACGGCAACCTTGCCACCTTAGTAGCTATCGCTGCCCGTGCAACCGCTGCTGGCACCACATCAATCAAACGCGGATCATGGATCTTAGGAATAATATAATCTGGACCAAAAACCAAATTATCTTGATTATATTTGGCCAGCACCGCCTCTGGCACCGGCTGTTGCGCCAAATCTTTAATAGCATGTACCGCAGCAATCTGCATAGCTCGATTAATTTTACTGGAACGTACATCTAATGCACCACGGAATATAAATGGAAAACATAACACATTGTTAACCTGATTCGGATAATCACCGCGCCCAGTTGCAATAATTAAATCATCGCGAATAGCTCTAGCTGCCGGTGGTAAAATTTCTGGATCTGGGTTAGCCATAGCAAATATTATCGGTTTACTAGCCATACTGCGAATCATATCTTCAGTGAGCAAATTAGCTACCGAAACACCTATAAATACATCTGCATCTTGCATAGCCGCAGCTAAAGTAGTTTTTTCAGTATCTATAGCAAAATCTGCTTTGTAAGAATTTAAATCTGTACGTCCCGTATGTATTACCCCTTTAGTATCCACCATATAAATGTTTTGCTTTGGCACACCCATTGCCTTCAATAAGTTCATTGAGGCTATACCAGCAGCACCAGCACCTAAACAAACAATTTTTACTTCTGCTAATTTTTTTCCCTGAATTTCTAGCGCATTCAATAATCCAGCCGAAATGACTATTGCCGTACCATGCTGATCATCATGAAACACTGGAATATCCAGTTGCTCAATAAGCGCTTTTTCCACTGCAAAACATTCTGGTGCTTTAATATCCTCTAAGTTAATACCACCAAACGTTGGCGATATGTTCACAATAGTTTTAATAAGCTCATTAAGGTTATCAGCTTTAAGCTCGATATCAAAGACATCAACATCGGCAAAACGTTTAAACAAAATACCCTTACCTTCCATCACGGGCTTACCTGCTAAAGCACCCACATTGCCCAATCCTAACACAGCTGTCCCATCAGAAATTACCGCCACTAAGTTACCTTTAGATGTATACAAGTAAGCACTATCTGGATCTTGGGCGATAACTTTTACCGGTTCGCCAACCCCAGGCGTATAAGCTAAACATAAATCTTCGCGAGTTTCAGTTGGTTTGGTGATTTCTAGACCAACCTTACCCGGCTTCGGAAATCGATGATAGTGCAGAGCTGCTTGTTTCAAATCTTTAAACATATCTTACCTCTATATTATCTTTATTTATAACATCGTTTATAGAATGCTAGTATAAATCATAACTAACATGCCAATATCTATAGTTTAGGCTTTGCAATTAATTTAGAATACAAATTATTGTAAATAAGCGGCTGTTTTTTATAAAGATCCAGGTATTTTGCCATTAATTCTTTATCTGAGACGTCTAAGCCGATATCATGAATAACTTTTGGTGTTGCGGCCCAAATGCTACTACCTAGTGCCTGTATGATGTAATTAATTTTATCTGCAATATTATTTTCTAAATCAATCTGATATTTGTCACCAATAACTTCAAAATTTACTTGCATTGCACGCTTTACAAATACTTGCGCAATAATATTTTTTTGATATTCTACATGTGGTTGATTAGAAACAAAAGTGATGCTTTGTACTTCAGGATGTTGCTGTAACCAATCACAAAGTGCCATAATTGTAGTTTCTGTAGTTGGACGTGGTAAATCACGCTTCGGCGTATCAATTAATACTTCATGATTAGGAAATCTACCATACAGTTTGGAAGACTCATATTCTGCTCGCATCAAATCTGTTTCTGTTAAGGCAGAAATATTTTTGCCTATTTTATTTGCCAAAAGAATTAATTCTTGTTTACTACCATCCAGAGCATCTCCATTTTTATCTGGTGTTACATAGCGTTCCCCTGCTAACATTATCAACCACTCTGCCGACAATTTATCTTCTACATAGAGATTACCTGCATATTCCAAACGTGCAGCCATAGTTTTTTTAGTAGCGCCTAATATACAAATTGCAGCACGTTTTTCAAATATAGGTGGCACAGCATCCATTATCCCTAGAGTTTCTAATGCGGCAAGTATTTGTGCTTGGCGTACTGGATCCTTCATCCACTTTGCTGTCTCGATATCCCAACGCTCTTGTGATCCAGTACGTATAGTAAATTTATTTTGCGTTGCACTAACAAAATCTAAAATTTTTTGAATTAATGCGTTTTTATCTGCTATGTTACCGTCTAATAATGAATCAACATCTTGTATGCCAGACTCACGCATTAAAAATCTTATAGCCTGCTTTTGCTCTGGTTTTTTAAATCCGTAGTAATCTAATGCGGCATTCAAATTGTGTGGATAGCTATTAGTAACTGAATAAGCATCTGCAGTAAGCGAAATTGCTACTATACTAAACACCAATAGGCCCAGTTTTGATAAGTTATTAGGCATAAATGCTTCCTCTACTCAGCTCTACCATAGCACGTCCATTATACACTATATTTATTTTGTTACTCATTATTTAACATAAATTATTTATTTGACATACTAGTTATTGGGGTTAAAAGCTAAATACCTTATTTTTGATATGCACAAGTTAATAAATTTACCATAGACACCACTTTTTGATGGATCTACCTATGAATAATAAAATAGCATTTTTGACCGCAATAATTATTTTAATGCTCAATCTGCATAGTACTGCTATTGCACAAAATGCTTTTGCGGATAATAAATTGATAGATGTACTTAAAAAAAACAATATACAGCTAAATGATGGCCATATTTTAATACCGCACTGGGTCAAACACATTAAAATTGATATTGGCCTATCATATAGCGCGCCAATAACACAAAAGTGGTTAGAACACGAAAAAAATCTGTTGGTATTTGCATTTGAACCAAACCCTACTGCGGTGGCAAGTATAAAAAATCCTAAAAATGTTGCATTGCCTAATCATGGCAAGCCATTGGAACATCATTACATCAATAATAAAGTATTTATCATTCCAGTTGCTTTAGGATCTAAACACGCGACTTTAGATTTTTATATTACAGAGCTAGATATAGGTTGCTCTAGTTTATATAAACCTAAAGCAAGTTTTCAAAATATAAAGGATGTTATAAAGGTAGATGTATTTAGATTAGATTCTTTTTTAAAACTAATACCATGGGATCAAGTTAAATACATAGAATATATTAAAATTGATGCACAGGGGCACGATTTGGAAATTGTTAAAGGTATGGGCGAATATATAGCCAAAGTAGTGTATATAACACTAGAGCCAGAGGATTATACTTATGAAGGGTGCCAAGAAAATAATTTAAACAATATTATTGCATATATGAAAAGTAAGAATTTTGTACTTGTTAAAAACAAAAAAACCAGCGATCCAACTTTTTTAAATAAAAACTTAAGATATGCTTCATATTTATATATAGAGCAGTAAAATATAGAAAATTTAACTGATAATTATCTTGAATGTAAATATTAGTTTAGTAATCTAGTCATTATATTTAAATTTCTATTATAAAATGCGGAATCGCGACTATTATAGGTGCCAATCTTAACAGTAAATCCTATTACCGCTATAGCTCTATTTAACAACAATAGTGGTAGCATCACTGTATAATTGGGTAGCGGACGAATCGAAGTGTATCCATTTAAGAAAGCCGTTTTTATTTCTAGATCATCCCCCCACTCACCCATTTCTAACTGACATAGATCATCTTCAGCAAATCCAGCACGACCAGAAGCCCAATCTATAACTCCCGATAGTTGATTATTATGCACCAATATATTTCCTGGTCTAAAGTCTCGGTGAATGATACATGGACCGTCAGCCTTAAGAAGTAAATCAATATTTTGTTCATAACATCTGCGACATTTTTTTAATAAGCTGTCTGATAGGTGCCCCATACATTCAGCAAAACTTTCTTCAAATTTAGCCGCAAAATATATACGTGGATCTGCTACCATAGAACTTGGTTCTGGTAGATCCCCAAATGCCGTAGTTTTATTGATATGAATTTTGGCAAGTAATCCACCAATTACAAAAGCAAGATCAGTTGTTAAACCATTTGCTTGCAAAACATTCCCCGGTAAACATTGCATCAAAATTGCGCCATGCACTTTATTTGCTGGTACAACAAGATTAACAACCTTGGCTACTGGTAGTTTATCAGCAAAATAATTCAGAAAATATAATTCTTTATGAAAATGTTGTGCCTGATCACATATTTTTAAAATTAAATTCGACCCATCAGGCATTATCACTTTATAAACAATAGCAACAATAGAATCATCGTGCTCAATTTTAATAAATTCAGCATCTTGTAAATTAAGCAGTTGCTTATAAAGTTCGGTAAATTTTGAATCGTTTTTTGACGTTAATTTTTTGTCGCTGCACATGCTTTATACACCTGAGCTATCTAAATAATTAGTATTTTAACATATTTAGTATATGCTATGGCCAAAATTTAATATCAACGCAAGTATGTTTTTTAACAAACTAATAATTGCTGGTGAAGCTTTGTTAACTATGATAGATTATGGGAACATTCAATATAATGGTATCTTTTATACTTAGAACAACCATCAAAGACTAAAATGACTGAACATAGAAATGCACGAATAGACTTAATGCGTGGAATAGCAATTTTTTTAGTTTTGCTATTACATTTTCATCTTTCATTTAAAATAGAAAATACATTTATCGGTTCTATGATACCTATAAATTTATTGCATGCCATAGTGGTTAATGGAAACTACGCAGTTACAATGTTTTTTGTGCTTTCAGGCTATTTAATTACTGACAGATCAATACAAAGATACGGGAAATTGTCTAATATAAGCTTATCTAGTTTCTATAGACTAAGATTTGCCAGAATAATCCCCATGTTAGTTTTAGCGTTGCTATTAATTAGCATACTATCATTGCTAGGATTTGAAGCTTTTTTGAACAAACAAAACACAGTTTCAATGTGGCTATCTAATTTTTCTATACTAACATTTTGGCATAACATATTAATGCAAAAATATGAATATTTTAATTACGCTATGAATATATACTGGTCTTTATCTGTTGAAGAAATGTTTTACTTATTATTCCCAATAATATGCGTAGTATTTAGAAAAAAAAGCATGTTATATTTATTAGCAACAGCATTAATTATAATCTGCCCAATATACCGATATTTACACAGTAATAATGAAATATTTTTTATGTATGGATGTTTTGGGTGTTTTGATGCCATAGCTATTGGTTGCCTAACTGCCATACTCAAAAAAAATGATTTTGATAAATACTTTACAAGCAAAGCTATCCAGATATTAGCACTATCAACATTATGCATAACTCATCTTTTAGGAATTTATGAACACGAAACACTTGGGTTTACTAGCATTGCTTTTATGACAGCTATACTAATATTAGGATCTACTAAGACAACATTATCGGCAACATCCCATCATCGGTTTATTAGTTATGGTGTTAGATACATGGGGAAAATAAGTTATGAACTTTATCTACTACATATTATAGTTTTAGGAATTATGCGAAATTATTTCCTTGCTCCATCATTAACTGTTAGTACAACCAACTTGTTATTGGTAACATTTATGTGCCTATCATTTATAATAAGTACGATCTGTCATCATTATTATTCTGAACCTTTAAACAAGAAAATACGTAACATTAAATATTTGGCAATAATCAGAGCAGCACATGAATAGATGTAAAAATATAATTGTAGATGCAGATGCATGCCCAAACACCATTAAAGAAATACTATACCGAGTTGTTGCTAGAGTAAAAATTAATATGCTTTTAGTCGCAAACAAACCACTTAACATTCCAAAATCTATTTATATAAAATCTAAACTCGTAGCTAACGGTTTTGATGTAGCAGATCGTTACATTATAGAGATTGCTGAACCAGGAGATTTAATCATTACTGCCGATATCCCTTTGGCAGATGGCGTAATTAAAAAAGGAGCTTTTGCTTTGAATCCACGCGGTGAATTGTACGATCAAAATAATATTAAAGAAAAACTGAGCATACGTAACTTAATGGATGAAATCCGTAGCAGCGGACAAATAACTGGCGGCCCAGCACCATTAACAAATAAAGATAACCAAAAATTTGCCAACGCGTTGGATAGTTTTTTAATGAAAAAATGAAATGTGAATATCTATGCCTTTGTTGCACTATAGAGTATTGATACATGACAAAACTAATTTCAGTATACATTAATGGGACAGATGAATCTGCTAATTTTTATGGCGCACATGTGCCAATATATACAAATAAAGATGGCTCTCGTGTTACTTCATTGGCCAATCTTTTGCACTATATGACAATTCAAGATGGAAAAAATCAAGCAATTTGCCTTGATGGCTGCGGCATTAATAACCAATATTTGCGTGATTTCGGATTCATATTCACTTGGAATCTAGAAAGTCAAATTAATATTCTTGCAGAAAAAATTAAATTTGAGACGCAAACGGAGCAAATTATTTTAAATGTATATGGTTTTAGCCGTGGCGGAGCTGGTGCTTTTTTATTAGCAAAAAAATTATCAGATGTACCTGCCGAGCGTCTTGAAATTAATATTCTTGCATTTGAGCCCGTACCAGGAAATTTTGTTAATAACGTATATATTGATAAAGCTCTAGGTTTTGATTTAACTTTATCATCAGAAATAAGTGATTTAAGATCTTGTAAAAATATTAAACGCGCTCATAGTATTTATAACAATATTGAGACCTCATATTGTTTTGCACGGATCCTACCTGCACTACCTATAAAATGTGAAAAAAGTGTTGATGTTGTACCAGGAAATCATTTTTATGCTCAATTATTTAGAATTTACCAACGAACAAATGGAAAATATGTAATAATACCCCAAAATAGCGAAACAGTAATAGAATTCCATCAAGTTTCCAGATTTTTAGAAAAATGTGGCACAAGATTTGATCATGAAAAACTTGCACTACATGAGCATTTAACAACTAAAGCACCTTTAAAAGAAATTTATAGGGATTATGTTTGTAAAATAAAAAAAACAAAAGAAATCCAGCGTGCCATGCAGTTTGACAATTACATTTATTCAAAACCTCAAGGCAATAAAAAATATCTTAATCTTTTTCATCAAGAAATATCTGGCGTAGCAAAAAACCCTAAAGAATGTATTCTTTCTGTTAAGGATAGCGATCCAAAACCATATTTTTATAAAAACAGATACATATGTTAGAAAAACGCAACGCTTAACCGTTTAGCAGTTATTGATTTCTGGTTAAAAACTACTAATTGCATGAACTTAATATATAATAACTTAGTTAAATTAAATCAAGCGCTGATATTATTTGTAACAAATTCTGTTTGGCAATGGCTTTTGCTCTTAAGCTTGCGTAAGTATCTTGATGATTTTTATCTTGTATAAACTTTACAAAAATAATAGAACGCTCATCCTTTTGCACCCAACCAACAAACCAACCAATTTGTTGATCTAATTGCACTGTTCGATCTTTATTAGGCAATGATCCATTACCAGTTTTGCCATAAAGTTTCCAACCATTTGGTAAATCCTCAATAAAAAGAATATTACGGGTAAGCTCATGTGATTTTCGGCTAACAGGTAGTTTATTATTAATTAACTTGTGTAAAAACTTTACTTGCTCAGAGGGAGAAATTTCTAACGAGCTTGATAACCATGAATTAGTTAAACCATTATTTTTTCCAGCATCACCAGTAACATCTTGATTACCATAAGAAAATTTTGCTAGATATTCTTTAAATTTATCCACACCAATAGATTGCGTGAACAATTGCGAAAACCAAACACAACTATGTTTCATCCAGGTTTTAGGGTTATGATCTTGTTTCCAACTATCAATATCATCTAAATATCCAGACTTGAATTTTAATACTGGATTCAATTCATCAATCAAAAATCTTTCTTCATAAGCCATCAGACTAATAGCTATCTTAAAAGTTGAACAAGGAGAATATCGTGATTCGCAATTTCCTTGACTTTTTAATACTTTGTTATTTTCAACGACTATAAAACAATCAGCATTAGTCATCCCGACGTTAATTAATAGAAAAATAGAAATTAATAATTTACTTCGTTTCATGTCAGTTATCGCCCCCTAATATTAATATGTTGGCATTCGAGCATAAATGTTGCCATTGTATTCCAGCGCTTGTACTTTTGCTTTTAATATGCACTATCCTATCACTTATAAATTTTTATAAAATATGGAAGCTTAGATTAAACTGGGAAAAATTTGCTTAAATTTTCCAAACATAGGTAATGTCACTTTTTATATCATATACTTATTTCCATCACTGTCACAGGGAGATAGTTAAATTCATCCATACCAATTTTTCTCCAGCCAAGAAGTTGATAATATTTTGGTATAGCTGGATCAAAGGCAAAAAGATAAAGTTTTTCAAACCCAAGAGCTTTTGTTTTCTTCATGGCTACATCAATCAGCATTTTGCCAATTCCACGTTTTTGGTATTTTGCATCAACCACTAAATCACCAAGGCAAGGCTTTAAGTCTGGGCGAATACCACCATTTAATTGCAATGAGCAAGTGCCTACAGGAACTCCATCGTATAACGCAACATAAGCAAGTGGCAGCTCTTCGTTTAACTCTTCATAATACCCAGATTCAATTTTTGCAATACCAATTTCTGGCATCCAAATTTTTCCTAAGACTTCATGCCAAATTTTTGCAAGCGCTGGTATAGATAAAGGGTAATTTTTCAAAAGATCAATCTTAATGTGCGGTGAAATTAATCTATACAACACATGCTTACTAAACTTATGATCTGCAGCAATTTTAGGATGCGAAAAGATATTTTCTGGCTCATGCAGAAACCCTAACCGCTCCATTAATTTACGCGATCTCACGTTATCCGGCACGGTAAAAGACACTAATTCTGTAATTCCAAGTTTTTCAAAAGCATATTTAACAACGGCATTTGCAGCCTCCAATGCATAGCCCTGTCCCCAGTACTTAGCCGCAAGACGCCATCCTATCTCAATAGCAGGTGCAAATGGCATATTATGATCTACCTTACATATGCCTACAAAACCAATTAGTTCTGAGCTTTTAACTTCTTCCACAGCAAAAAAGAATGGCTCGCCATTATTGCATAGATCCATGTTAGCCAATACAAAGGACTCTGTTTCAACATAACTTCTCGGCGCAGGAAAATATTCCATAACCTTTGGATCTTGGTTAATTTGTGCTAAAGTTGCAATATCCGCCATGCACCATTGCCGCAAAAGCAAGCGTTCAGTTAAAATAGTTGACATAAACATACACTATATAGTCTCTTGAACATTTTATAATTACTTGCAGCATTTTATTACTTTACTCCTCTATGATTTCTGGATACTTTTCTGGTTGAGATAAACAATACTTTTCGCCAAAAGAATTTTGGTCATGCTCTGCAAACGTAACAAATTTTCTATTATAAAATCCACCTCTTTCTAAATATTTTTTTTGTTTACATTTTTCAAGTTCATATGCATTTATATTGTTAAACTTACATATCGCATCTATTACTTCTAATACGTCTGCGATTTCTTCTAACAGACCTTCTTTAGTAGAGGCATTTTTCACTTCTATTGATTCTTCCTCTAATTTATCTTTAAGACAATCATTATATTCATCGTCAGTTAATGTTTTGATATGAATTTTTGAACCAGTATCTTCCATTAAACTTGGAGTTTTATCTCGCCATAATTTATTTTGAATGAATTTCCTCATCTATAATTCTCCGTAAAAAAATTTTTGATATATGTTGCCGTTTCCTATCATCTTTAAGCGCCTCTATGCAATTTCCATGGATATCTCAAAGATGGGCGGCAATACACCGCCCGGCTGTTAGTTAAACCTTCAACGTCGCTTTACGTGCCGAACTTGAATATTCAGCAATTTCAGCAACAAAGAGATCTATTTGATCTGTCTTGGTAGATGGCGGTTTTGGTTTATTTAGATCAGCCGCGGCTCGACTGAAAACAACCGCTGCTGGCCCAAATGAACCACCCCCAGAGCCCAAATGTGTTGTTGTACGTGCATTTTCAACTTTGGCGATGTCATTATACCCTTGCACATATAAGTTACCAAGAGTTGGGAATCCATCATACGCAACTGCTCTAGTTCCAACCCAACGTTTTGCAATACCCTTATCAACCAATGCATTTAAATCTGCCGCCGTTAATTTTTGACCACGAGTATCTCTACCTAAAGCAATGCTGATAAATTGTGGCAACACATCGTTAATCATATTAAGTTGCAGCAAATTTCTATTTCTAGCAAAATCCTGATCAATATTTGGGGTCTGATCTCCATAGAACGCTTTAGTACCAGCTACCCCAATAAATATTTGATCTCCAATACATCGTGCTTGCCAAGCAAGTACTACACCTTCCTGATGTACTTCCATGCAATGATTAAAATCTGCAACTTCTACAAGTTGTTCTGGCTGCACAGGTATTCTTAAACGCAATGACGGCCCTGCAAATCCAGCATAAGCAGGCTCTATAAAACCTAATTCACTTAATGTACCTACAGCTTCACCAGGGCAAAAAACATATTGTGAAGACTGGTACGCATGTTTATTTATTTTATTGGCTCCATTTGCAAAATGCAAACCATTTATAACAGGCCGAATATCGTCAGCATAAAGCACGTCATCAACTTCGCGATTGAATTTTAATCTAAAACAATCTTTCCTGGCACCAGCTTCATTGGTATACGTTCCCATAACTCTTTGTAAATATGCATATAGCTTAGGCAAAAATACAGCTGTATCTATACACCCGCCAGGCCTAAACAATGCGGTTGCATCATTCTTCCAAACTCGACCAGAATCTGTTTGCGTAGAATTTGCCGAACAAAATTCAGCTAATGCTGGATCCATTGTTTCTACTTCATCAGGGGTTAGTACTTTACAATTTACGTAACCTAAACTTTCATAATCGGCTTGCATTCCTTCTGCACGCTTTTGTGCATTTGGCATGTTATAGATTAAATCGATACGATAACCGTCATGCAAGACGCGCTGATCGCTAAGAGTTTCGCGGCAAGGATTGAAATTTGAATCGCGCATGATCTGTTGTAAATCTCGATCTGCTTCATCATATATTTGTTGCCAAAGTTCCATACTGCGCCTGCCTAATTTCAACAAGGCCCTGGTTCTTTGTTTATGTCCATCTTCATCAGTACTGTAGGCTTGCACCTCAGAAATAAATCTGCCAGCTACTTCAGTGCCGTTCACGTTAGGCACATTGTCTACACGTATACCACCTGGCTCACTAAATAATAGTCCTAATTTTTCAACTAATGCTGTGCCACGCGGTACCACAGAAAGGATTTCATCTGGTGTGAAACTTGGAACAATATTTAATATTGTTGTTTTAGATAAGTCTTCATTCTTATCATATACAGTTACACGTATTTGTTTGTCTTCTTTTTTGGCCTCTTTGTAAGCGAAATATGCTTCCAACGCTCCAACTATCCCTCCGCCAACTATCGTAAGTTTATCATTTGCATTATCCATAACATGCTCCTCTGCATTAATACTTAATTATGCATTAAAATTAAGAAAAATTTTTATTGTGGCGTGTTATTTATATTTATTAGTGCCACGCAGAGTATTTTTAGATTTAAGTTTTTTGCTCTAGTGAATATAATCTTTTTCATTTCAAGTTGAGCTCATAAATAAAGGGCATCAAAGTGCCCTTCATATGTTACATGGAAGATTTTTTATTGCTTACTTTTGCATCAATCTCTGGAGCTTTGTCCCACGAACTAACAACTTGTTCAAGAGCCAAAAGTAACTCTGGTTTAAGTCCCTCTTCATCTCGTGCTTGCTGCATTAGTCGATCAATGTGCTGCTGAGCGCCGGGTAATACCTGCATCTTTCCAGTTTCGGTATTGTATTTTGCAACTTCAATTATGTTGCCTTCACTTAAATAAAAATTAGGCAATTGCACACACATAGTTAAATCTTCAAATCGTCCCATGTATGACCCATCAGCGATCCTTTCATATGCGGCTACCGCTTTGCCCAAAGCATCTTCAGTAGTTACTAAAGCAAACCCGCCGTTGCGCTTAGTTCTTTCGTCAAGAGCCCCACCTCTTGATTCCTTGTCTACCATGAGTACGCGACCAGTACGAGTGTAGCCAAGCTTACCCAAACAATCTAAAAGCGTAGATACTGTAGGCGCAGTCATTGTGCTATCGTGTTTAATGTTTAGACCTTCCGTCATTGCCATCACAAACATAAAGTTTGCAGCAGCATTGGATAAATCACGATCGTGAGAATATGCAGCGATCATAGCCTTTGTTCTTTCTGGTCCAATTGGAAGCGTACGAGCTTTGTTATAAGCATCCATTTGTGACATCACTACTAAATCTGGACCAATCGTTATTGAATTTTCGGCAAACTCGCCTTTTGCAACATCAATCTTAAATTGCTTTTGTAGTGCAAATGTTTTACCTGAACCAGGTGCTCCAGGAATTACGGTATATGTAGGATTATCAGATGGAGTTGCTTTAGGAAATTGTTGATTAACTAAAAATTTTAATAAGGCTATGCCCTGAGCTTTTTGTATATCTGTATAACCACTTTGATTTTGCGTAAAAGGTTTTGAATCTTTAAGGCCTAGGAAAAGTGGATCTAGAGTTATTCCTGCTGCTTTAGCAATTTGTAAGAATCGCTGGATCTTTGCCGGATTATTGTAAAAATGTTCACGCAATACTTGTGCTGTATACGCGTAATCTGGAAAGTCATCTGTAGCTGATAAGTTTTTGCCGTCTTTTGATAGAAACATTGTATTCTCCTCCACTGCTAGTTTACTTGATTGTGTTTTATCCGGTTCTACAGTGTAACCTAGTCTGTCTATACATAGGAATAGAATCATTACCGTCATGATTGAGTTTCTTAAATTCATACGAACTCCCAAGTCTATTATTTTAATTATCTCGACTGACTAATTTTACCCTGATTTAACGCACACAACTACTTTCAAATTTACGCAGCTTGATCCTGTACTAGAAATTCGGACACCATTTTACGCAACAGGATGTTTGTGCTATTTTAACAACTTCTCTTAAGTAATTTAAGCTACTTGTCCGAAAAACTAGGGCAGGATCAAAAGTACGAGAAAACGTATTTAAGACATACTACTAGGCAATGGTTACCTTTTCCCGTGATTCAACGCTTGTCGGACCTAACAAACTTTATGATAAATTACTACCGACCAAACCACTATAGTAATGATAATGGTATAAAATACAGCAGCAGAGCCGACGTCTTTGGCGTGTTTTGCTAGTAAATGATGCTCCTTTCCAATCCGATCTACTGCCGCCTCAATCGCGGTGTTAAATAATTCTGCTACCAGAACCAAATGAACGCTGACAAATAGCCAAAGGAACTGTCCCCAATTTTTTGATATATATAGGGCTAATGGGGTTAAAATTAGCACCGAACATACTTCTAAGCGAAATGCTAATTCATGTTGAAATGCATACCATAAACCAGCGAAAGACCATCTGGTCGATAATAACAATCTTCTTAAAATTTTCATGTTGATTTATTTTTGTCGTCACTTATTAAGGAATTGCCTTTAACTACTCGCCACCAAGATAAACCCATATTTGCAATATATTTATCCATCAATTCTTTGGGCATTTCATGTAAATTTTGTGAGGATAGCAAACCAAACTCTTGACTAAGAACATAATTTTTATTAATTGCCAATTTAGCGTTTGCTGCGTCAAATAAATTATTCCCCAAGGCATAATATTCAAACCCAGACGGGGCCACTAATTCTATCAGAGTTGGCCCAATGTCAACATGACAGCCCGCTACCTTTTCTGCAAAAGAAAGTTTATCGGTAATACCAGCCCCATATAAAACTAGTGGTACTGTTACTGCTTCTAAAGGCGGTGGATTGGGTATTATATGACGACGCCCGTAATGGTCACCAGTTATAGCAAATAGCGTTAATGATAGCTTTGCTTCTATATTTTTGACAAATTTTCCTAAAGTATGATCGGCATACCATAAATGCCCTAGCTGTTCGGCGGTAGCAGGAGAATTAGGATATTTCAATAGTTGTTTCTTTATATGGGCTAAATCGCAACCAGCTTTAGTCAAATTTACACGGAATGGTGGATGATTGCTGGTGGTCATAATCACGTTGTAACTAGGGGTATCCTCTTGCAACGTTTTAACAATAAAATCATATAGCACATGGTCATCTACGCCCCATTCCGAGCCGTGTAACCAATCGCTCATATGCGCGCCGCCATACACATTATCAAAACCTTGATTAGTGGCTAAATCACCAATTTTTTGCCAACCTAAATACCCGCCGTAAAAGAAATTTGTTTGATAACCCAAGCTCTTGAATGCTGCCGCCGGAGCTGTAGGGTATGTGTAGGTAGAGCTTGGTTGATAATTAATCATAACCTCTGTTTCTAGCAGCCCAGAAATTATTGTCGTAAGAGCGGCAATAGTTCCATCTGCAGCCGGCAAGAAATTTTTTACCTGTATGCCTTTAGCAGCAATTTTTTGCAATTCTGTGGTTAGCTTCAAATCTTGATATGCATCTTGTAATGCCCAGGCATCATAACTTTCACCAATTACAACAAAAACATGTTTGGCTTGTGGTATTTTTTTATTAGCGGCCAAACCAGTTGCTTGCCGTAACATATAGTTGTCAAAATCAGCATTTGTCTTACTAGAACCGTATTTGCTAGCTAATAATTCGACTATATTTCTATTAACCAAAAATTGTCGGCCATAATCTTGTTGTAAAATTAATTTACGTTGCTTAACAGCATAACGTAAAGCACTGAACGGCGAAATCACCGCTTTACATAAAAATTCATCTTGCAACAACGCTGCATCTTTGAGCTGTATCGGTCTAGCACCATAACCGCCACGAAATGACCCGACATAAAATACTAGCACCAAAACACTAAGCAACCATTTAAACCAAAACGGTTTACTTGTAACATACAATTTGGTGTTAAATAATTTTTTGCACCAATAGATGCTACCCAAAAACAGTAAAGAAATTATTAACGCGTATTTAAATAGATAATCTTGTGCCAAAATTGTCTGCAAAATGGCTTTGCGATCATCATAAACTAGACCAAATAAAAATTGATTGAATATATCATGATATTCTAAATAATACTCAATACTAACCACGTAAATTATTGTAACTAATAAGCTACATGTTGCAGCCCACCACCAACGAAAACAGCTCGGATATTTACTAACGGCTAATTTGCGGCTAAAAATGGCTGGAACTGTAACAAGAAACAAAGTCACAAAAATTGCAATCGTGGCCCAAACAGAATCAAATCTCGCCCCGGTTAACATAGTTAAAAACATTTCACCAGCGGATGGTTTTGCAGATAAATATTTATTGAGATTAGCAATAAATGCGATGCGCCATAGTTGTTGAATTAATAACAAATATAGCCATAATTTTAGATCTTGTTTAAAATTTTGATAAAATCTATCCCACACAGGGCAACTCCGCATCACAAACACGAATATAGCAGATTTATTTACAAAGTAAATCCATAATTTTATGCGCGCAAGTACAAAGTTGATTTTTTTGAACTTAATATGTTAGCTGGATAATTAAATGTCGTTTTTGAAATTAAATTCTTCCGTTTATCATAAGGATAAATCTTGTGTTCTGACAAAACAAAATTGACGTCACAATAGGGCACGGACCATATATGTCTGCCCGAAGTCCATATTGATGGTTGGTAAACAAAATCATACTATGTATTGGGATCTTTGGCAAAAATATTAGTTGGGTGACAAGCAATGTTAGTTTTTATCCTTTTATACATTTATACCCAAGTACTATTTCAAAAGCCGCTAGGATTTGGTCTGCGTTTTCTTAAAGTAGGCGGCAATTGTTCTTGTTTGCCAGCATAGCCAACTCGTCCATCAAATTGGAGGCCTGCTTGATGCTGTCTTTCTATTTGTAGCGTGGTTTGATTAATTTCAAGCGCTATAAGTCGCTTGTTCATTTGCCGCATCTGATCATATTTAATGTCAAATTGATTAATAAACTCATTATAGAAATCTTGATATGTAGGTATAGAATTAGTAAATTTTTCCCTAAACTCCCATGAATTATAATATTCCATATCATCTTTATTATTAATGTCCGATGCAACAGCTACAGCATTTAACATGGCCTCTCGATAGGTATTCACTACTGTAATTTTAGGATTGGGCGCATAAAACTCATCATGTAAATTATTTAATAATAAATTATATAATGCCAGTATTACTATTTTATCACTGTTTGATGCGATGGCTTTATTTATTACTGTAAACATTAAATTTATAACATCTGTCTGCGGATAGGTTTGCCTTAGAACACTATTTACTGAGCTTATACCACCCATGGCCACACTACATCTATTAAAATCCTCAGCAAAAAGAGACAGAGAAGCCAATTGCACTGATATATCAAAAAATCGCAAAAAAATAGCGGGGGTTAGTGGGTATTTTTGCCGGTTGGAGTACATTAGCCC
>Ga0075158_10000066_pt1 | contig 74662 bp, 51 predicted proteins | sample JI91814BDNA_FD_70968 | JGI IMG/M metagenome (GOLD analysis project Ga0075158, IMG submission 70968) | Wastewater effluent complex algal communities from Wisconsin, to seasonally profile nutrient transformation and Carbon sequestration -... | ecosystem: Engineered > WWTP > Effluent > Algae... | reverse complement strand
CAGCCCCCAGAGCCACTGGCTGAAAAACCGCAAGATCCTCCCACGCCGCCGAATCCACCATTAGGCCTTCCTTTACCGCCAGCAGGACCGCCCAAAGTTCCAGGCAATGCGCCACCATCTCCACCGGATGGTCCGCCATAGCCATCACCAAGCCAGCCGCCGCCGCCGCCGGCCCAGCCGCAATCGCCAGATATATATCCTTTTTGTCCGCCGTTTCCTGCGGTTCCACCGAGGCCCGAAGAATTTCCTCCGTTATTGGTTATTTGCCCGGCCTGTCCATTTTCAATATTGTTGACGGTACAAGCGCCGCCGCCACCGCCGGCAACCATCAACGGAGTTGCGCCGTTTCCAACGCCTGAACCTCCGCCACCTCCGCCGGCATTCTGACTCGCAACGCCTTGTCCTCCTACGTATACTTGTAAAACCATACCAGGTGTAACGGTAACTACACCAGCGATCCTTGCGCCTAAACCTCCGGTACCCTGACCAAAGGTTCCACCTTGTGCGCCACGTGCATCAATTGTTATTGAGTTTACACACAACGCCGGCACAGTAAAATTCTGTACTGACCCGGTGTAATTAAATGTTAAGGTGGTGACAGCCTGACTAAAAACATTTGGCAGCGAAAGGATAAACGCTAATGCTAAAAAACAGATTCTAGGATCTAAGTAATTTTTTTTCATAATTCAGTTGAAAGGTGTTTGTAATTGTTTATCTAAAATAGTTAAAATTTTTAACTTGGGCGATCAAGTCGCAAATTATTCTTTGAAAACCACTAATTAAATAGTATTTCATTAAATTTCAGTTGTTTTTAGTAAATGAAAACGGCCAGATCGGTGGTTTGATCTGGCCGTAAATTTCAGTAATAAAAGTTTAGTCAATCCTGGATTTATGATCTTCAATATCAGAAACATCTTTTAAAGCGTTAACCACTTCATAGTCGCTTCGGCTGGTAATTGCTTGTTGAAGTTCAGCTTTTTTGTTTTCTAAAAATTCAGGTGTTTCAGGGTCTGAGGTTACTGAACTAACGGCTACTACAAACACCCCTACATTTCCAATGGTTGGTTTACTGGAGGTGCCTGCTTTAGTTCCAACCGTTGTGCCCATAAAAATAGGGTCAAATCCAAGCCCTTCCACATTATTACCCGTTAAAGCAATAGATTGCCGGATGTTTGGTTCTAGCCCCATTTTGGTGGCAATTTCACCAATATTTTTAGTAGCTCCTGCTTTAGTATTAAACTCATTAATGAACATTTCAGCTTTTTTCTGTTGAATAGCTTTAAGTGTCACTTCTTCTTTTACTTCTTCTAACGGAAGCACACCTTTATTACGGATGTTGGTTAATTTCGCCACAATGTGTTTATCATTGAAAGAGAAAGAAGATACATCTCCTTTTTTAGCGGAATACACCCACCTTACCAATTCCTTAGCCTGCTGAAGGCCCGGTAATTGACGATCGCCTTCCTTAATGTTATCGGCAATCCGTTTTGTCAGTTTTTTCGCTTCTACCGCTTTGTCAAATAGTTCAGCGGTATTGTTCATACCGCCAAATTCATTTGCTTCTGCAAATATTTTTTGATTGGTTTCGTCACTTGGCGCAATCAGTTTAAAAATCTGGGCTACTTTATAGCTATTGTGACGCGCTTTACTCACATCCAAAACTTCAATAATATGGTAACCAAATTGTGTTTCAACTACACTGATATTCCCTTTTGTACCCATCAAACCAGCGTTTTTAAAAGGATCAACAAATCCTTTATTCTCATCAAACCAGCCATAGTCACCGCCTTTATCAGTGCTTCCAAAGTCGTCACTTACGGTTTTTACCAATGTATCAAACGTAACGGTTTTGTTTTTTATAAGTGTAAGAAGACTGTCGGCTTCACGTTTAGCCTGAGGCATTGAACGTTTTGGCTGGTTGGTTTTCGGGTCGTTTAACCCAATAAGAATATGGCGAACCCTGGCACTGTCTGCCACAGAGTTTACCGCTTCCAACTTGTATATTTTAAAGTAGGCACCTTCGTTATACGGACCAAAAACAGTTCCAACCGGCGACGTATATATACTTGAATCACGGATGATCATTGTTTTCTTTGTGAAATCCTGAATGGTGACCGCTCCGTTTTCGCTTTCCTGCTGAATGAAAGAACTGTCTTCTTTTATGGATTTTCCTTTAAATTCAGTAGCTGCCCGTAGAGCATCTTTTTCAATATCCTCCAGATCTTTTTCGCTTGGTACAACATTAAATGCAACGTACTCAATTTTTCGAGTCGTTTGCGGGTTAATGAATTTGTAGGTGTTGTCGTTATAGTATTTTTGAATATCGGCATCGGTCACTTTAATGGTGCTGTCGCTTACCGAATCGAACCGTTTTGCAACATACGTAAAGTTTGCTTTAGCGCGGCTTTCGTCTGAAGCGGCTTTCACTTCAGCAGACGTAATATAAAGTCCTTTATTAATAAGCGCGCGGAATTTTTCGTAATAACGGGTGCTCTTAACGTTATCTTCAATTTGGCGGATGGCCATTTCCTGTTCAGCAGGCAAGTTTTGTATTACCTGTTTCCATTTTACAACATCCAGAGAACCATCGGGGCGGGCAATTTGGTCGTTAACCCTTCCGGTTTTAGGATCTGAAATTTGTTGTAGTACCGATTGAACCGGGTTAGCAACTACGCGTTCATATACTTCATCGTCACTTACCGTAATACCAATTTTGTCAAATTGTGGCTTAATAACCAATTCTGAAACATATTGTTGCCAGATATTATCAATTAAGGATGTACGAACACCCTCATCCACATCGTTAGACTGATTACGTTGGCGGTAATTGTTTAGTTGGTTTTCCAACCTGGTTACAAACTCATTCCTGTCTATTTTAGTACCGTTAATACTACCAACGGTTGACATTTCGCTGCCGCCGAATATGGATGCGCCAGACCCAAGAAGGCTTTCCAGGATGAAAATGATAAGGGCAAGGCCTACAATTCCAACCAGCAAACCGGTTCTTCTCCTGATTTTTTCAAGAACACTCACGCGTTCTTTTTTCTTTTCCGCGTCAACCTGTTGCTGAACGTTTTTTTCTTTACTCATTATTTCCAATAAATTTTTTAAGACTTGCAAAGATAATAGTTTGGGTGAAATGGCGAAATCATTATCACGGGTTTTTAAATAAATGTCATTTTTTTTGAGAAAAATTTACTTTGAGCCTTTTAAAGGCCATTAAATTTGAATTGACCTGCAGTTTTTTCAGCCGGACGGAACAGGAAAGAGCTGTTCATTTCGAATTTTTCAGGATTATAAACTTTTCTTTACTTTATCAACAACTAAATCCAAAAACGGGCTTTTGTTGTAACTTTAAAATCTATTATTCCTCAACTATGTTCCTAATTTTTGATACTGAAACAACAGGGTTACCCCGTAATTACAATGCCCCGGTTAGTGATGTGGATAACTGGCCACGAATGGTTCAGATTGCCTGGCAATTGCATGACGCGCAGGGTAATTTACTGGAAAATGATTCGATTATTGTGAGGCCGGAGGGTTATTCGATTCCGTTTGCCACCATACAAATACATGGTATTACCAACGAACGGGCTCAGGAGGAAGGACAGGAATTGAGTGAGACCCTGCAAAAGTTCATGGCAGCGGTTTCGCAAACTACTTATTTATGCGGGCATAATATCGAGTTTGATATCAATATTATTGGATCGGAACTTTTTCGTATGGGACTCCCCAATGTGCTCGAAAATAAACTGTTTATCGACACAAAGAATGACCAAACTACTGAGTATTGTGCCATCCCGGGAGGTAAGGGTGGTAAATTTAAATGGCCAACGTTAACCGAATTACACCAAAAGCTGTTTAACAAAGGGTTTGAAGAAGCACACAACGCCGCGTTTGACGTAACGGCAACGGCGAAAGTTTTTTTTGAAATTGTGAAGCGGGGTATTACCCGGGTAAAAGAAATTTCGTCAGAGGCTTTGTCATCACTGAACTACATTGCTCCTGATCTCAGCGAATTAAGTAAACATGAGAAATACTGGAAGGAACGGAAAATATCGGAAGAAAAAGAAAGAGAAGACACCAGAAGAAAAGAAGAAGCTGAAAAACTATCCGCCGTCGGTTCAAACCAAAAGACAGATTTAACAGGTGTTCATTTCAGCCACCTGCACAATCATACTCAGTTTTCGGTACTGCAATCTACCAGTGATGTGGTCAGCCTTGTAGCAAAAGCCATTGAGTATGGGAATCCGGGAGTGGCACTCACGGATCATGGCAATATGTACGGCGCTTTTTTGTTCTGGAAAGAAATTGACAGTCAGAACAAAAAAATAAAGGAGCACAATGCCGCTGTTGAGAAAGGTGAAATTCCTGGTGAAAAGAAAACAGAAATCAAGTGTATTATTGGATGCGAAGTAAACGTTTGTGCTGACCATAGGGATAAAACAAAAAAAGACAATGGGTTTACCCAGGTGTTAATAGCAAAAAACAGGAAAGGCTATGAAAATTTGTGCCGCATCAGCTCAATCGGATTAATTGACGGATCTTACTACGTGCCCCGCATAGACAAAAACATTCTGGTAAAGTATAAAGAAGGTCTTATAGCCACTACCGGTTCGCTAACCGGGGAAGTTTGTCATACCATTATTAATCTCGGGGAGCAACAGGGAGAAGAAATTTTCTTGTGGTATAAGGAAGAGTTTGGTGAAGATTTTTACGTGGAAATCAACCGGCAATACCAGACCCGTGATGAAGAGTATGCCAATGAAGTATTACTTAAGTTTGCAAAGAAACACGGTGTAAATTATTTTGCTGCTAACAGCAATTACTATCTTGATAAAAAAGGATCCTTCTCGCGCGATATTTTGATTGGCGTAAAAGAAGGGCTCAATTTTGAGGACGATGCGGCTTTAAAAAATTTAAAAAACAATCCCAAACTCGGGCGTTTATTTTTCCCGACCGATGAATTCTATTTTAAGTCTCCCGCTGAAATGGCGGCGATCTTTGCAGATATTCCGGAAGCTCTACAGAATACAAATCTTATTGTAGATAAGATAGAACAATTTAAATTAGGCAGAGAAGTACTCTTGCCGAAATTTGAGATTCCACCCGATTTTATTGATGGAAAAGCGAGTGAAATAGATGCATCCTTTTTGCGCATTGTGGCGTCAAAAGAAAAAGACTGGAGAGATAAGCAGTTAAGTGAGGACGTTATTACCGACCTGAAAGCGGAAATGCGTGTTATTGCTGAGCAGTTTGTTTACATGACAGAACTGACCTATATCGGCGCTAAAAAACGATACCCTGATCTGACCCCTGAAATAAAAGAACGCATCGATTTTGAATTGGCTACCATTGAAAGAATGGGGTATCCCGGTTATTTTTTAATTGTTGCTGATTTTATTACGGAAGCGCGTCGACTGGGAGTTTCGGTTGGCCCGGGTCGTGGATCGGCAGCGGGTTCGGCAATTGCTTATTGCCTGGGAATTACGAACGTGGATCCCATTAAGTTCGATTTGCTCTTTGAGAGGTTTTTAAACCCGGATCGTATTTCCATGCCCGATATCGATATTGATTTTGATGACGAGGGGCGTGGTTTGGTAATCGATTATGTGATTAATAAATACGGGCCAAGTCAGGTGGCGCAAATTATTACCTATGGCACCATGGGTGGTAAGTCGGCTATCAAGGATACAGCCAGAGTATTGAATTTACCATTAGATGACGCGAACAGTTTAACTAAAATGTTTCCGGACAGTCTTGATGCCAAACTGAGAGCTTTGTTAAAACCTGGCGGCATTGATCCCAAGTATCTTGGTAAAATTGAAGGTAAACGTGAGGTGATTGAGCAGTCGCACAATTTTCGAAAGTTGGCGGATGAACCAGGCGATAAATCCAAAGTTTTAAAACAGGCGTATGAGTTAGAAGGCTGCCTCCGAAACACCGGAATACATGCCTGTGGTGTGATTATTACACCAGGCGAAATGATGAAATATGTACCTGTTACTAAAGGTAAGGACAGCGACATGCTGGTGACCCAATTTGATAACTCTGTTGCTGAAAGCGCAGGTTTATTAAAAATGGATTTTCTAGGGCTGCGCACACTCACCATTATTAAAGACGCGATTTCATTTGTAAAACAAACAAAAGGTGTTGAGATCGATATTGACGCCATTTCGTTAGAAGACGAAAAAACTTACGCGCTTTTTCAACGGGGAGAAACCAATGGTATTTTTCAGTATGAAAGTGTTGGGATGCAGAAATCGCTTAAGGAGTTGAAACCCGATAGTTTCACCGATCTGATTGCAATGAACGCTTTGTACCGTCCGGGACCTATTGCATACATTCCGAACTATATTAACCGTAAACATGGTCGCGAGGCAATAACGTATGATCTGGAGGGGATGGATGAGTTCTTACAGGAGACTTATGGAATTACGGTTTATCAGGAGCAGGTTATGCGTTTAAGTCAAAAGCTGGCTAATTTTACAAAGGGTGATGCCGATGTGCTTCGGAAGGCCATGGGGAAAAAAGATAAAAAGACCCTTGATAAATTAAAGCCATTGTTTATTGAGAATGCTACAAAAAATGGGCACAATGCAAATGTATTGGAGAAAGTCTGGAAGGATTGGGAGGCATTTGCGTCGTATGCGTTTAATAAATCGCACTCCACCTGTTACGCTTATGTAGCGTTTCAAACAGCTTATTTAAAAGCACATTATCCGGCAGAGTACATGGCTTCTACCCTAAACCATTCAGGAAGTATTGAAGCCATTGCATTTTTTATGGAGGAGTGCAAACGGATGGGTATTCGGGTACTGGGACCGGATATCAATGAAGGGTTTTCGAAATTCATGGTAACGGCTAATGGCGATATTCGTTTTGGAATGGCCAGTATTAAAGGAGTTGGAGAGAATACGGTAAAAAACATCATTGATCAGCGCAACGAACATGGAAAATTTACAAGTGTTTTTGATCTCGCAAAACGGTTAGACAGTAAAAGCATCAACAAAAAATCGCTGGAGGGTCTTGCGCTTGCTGGTGGCTTTGATAGTTTTGAAGGGATACACCGTGCTATGTTTTTTGTTCCCGACGTGGCCGACGGGTTAACGCTCACCGACAAAATGATCAAATACAGCAACCAGATGAGCCTGGGCAACGATACGTCTCAGGCAAGTTTGTTTGGAGGGGAAGATGAAATTGAAATTTCGGAACCACAACTCCCTTCAAAAATTGAGCCCTGGAGTGCTTTAGAGCAATTAAGCCGGGAAAAAGAAGTGGTTGGTTTTTTTATCAGCGGTCATCCGTTGGATCCATACAAAGCAATTATTGATCACAAATGCAACGCCAATTGCGCACAATTAAAAGCGGGATTAGAGCCGTTTAAAAATCGTGAAGTTATTTTTGGTGGCATTATTACAGGCTTTGAAAACCGCACCAGCAAAACGGGCAACGCTTTTGGTAAATTAATCATCGAAGATTATTTTGGCGCTACCGAGTTGATGTTATTTGGTAAAGACTTTGTGGAATACAATAAATACATGGTGCAAGGTCTGTTTGTATTTGTGCGTGCCAAGGTGCAGGAGCGCTACAACCAGCCTGGTAGTCTCGAAATAAAGATCAGTAAAATAGAATTACTGGATGAGGTGAAAAGCAACGCCTTTAACCTGATAAAACTAAAAGTTAAACTCGAAAACGTGAACGATGCGTTGATTCATAAACTAGATACACTCATGAACCAAAACGCTGGTAAAAGTAGTGTGGAGTTTTATGTGGAAGACGAGGGATTAAAACAAAATATTAAACTCTTTTCGAAGAAAAACAAAGTGATTATTGATTCGGGTTTTTTGCTGGAACTGGATAAGATGACCGAGATCCAATATGAACTGAATTGAGAGACTTATGAAGAAGATTAACTCCCCGAAACCAGCTATCGTAAGCCTGCTGGCTTTACTCGCTTTAGTAATGATGTTTCATTTATTAGTGCTTGCAGGGCTTATCCCTGACACGGTTGTATGGGCGGGCAAATTATCGTCGCGGAATGAGGTATTGGTTTTTGAAACAATTTCGGTGATAATTAATCTGATCTTGTTCCTGGCGCTTTTGGTCAAGGGAGGATATATCCTTAAGAGTTACAAAGGAAGTATTCCAATCATCATCATTCTTATTTTCGCTGTTTTGTTTACATTGAATACCCTTGGAAATCTTTTCGCGAAAACCGCCTTCGAATTGTATGTGTTTACGCCTTTAACACTCATTTCTGCGATTTTATGCTGGTATATTGTTTTTAACCGGCAACGGTTTTCCGACCAGAAATAAAGCAAGGTGTGGTTTTATGCCGTTCGGTTTATTATCTTTTGGTTAATTTCAAGGGTTTTCCGATAAAAAATTCTTCCAATACTCATTTTATATTGTTATGTTTATTTTCTAAAACCCACATCTATGGAAAATAACGTGCAAACAGCCCATTACAAAAAATTAATGAAGTTCAATGGCGACCACAGTACGCTTGTTGGATTGAGGATCTTAAACAATCTATTAAAAGTAGTTACCCTCGGGATTTATTACCCCTGGGCCCGCGCTTCCGTTTTAAAATACATGTATGGTGAATCCGAATTTATGGGAACCCGTTTTGTATTTCATGGCACCGGAAAGGAAATGTTTAAAGGATTTATTAAGGCCATTGGTATTATTGTGAGCCTTTATGTATTGCTAATTCTTTTTTCCATGACCAAGAATCCATTTTTATTGATCCTTGGCGCCATTATCTTTTACTTTGGAATTTTGTTGCTGATTCCCATTGCTATCCATGGATCTAACCGCTACCGTTTGTCGCGCACTTCCTGGCGGGGTATCCATTTCGGGTACCGGGGCAACCTCAAAGAATTTTTGAAGATGTTTATCCGGGATGCTTTACTTACCTTGATCACGCTTGGAATTTACGGATCCTGGTTCCAGGTAAATGTAAAAAAATACGTGTATGGCCACACACGTTTTGGAAACATTGAAATGAGTTTCACCGGGCGGGGGGTTGATTTGTTCCTCATTCGTTTAAAAGGAATTTTTCTTACCATTATCACGTTGGGCATTTATTCGTTCTGGTATATGAAAGACCTGATCGCCTTTGAAATTGGTAACTTAAAAATAACGCAGAATGGCCGCAAGATCAATTTACGTTCTAGTTTTACCGCCGGACAGGTATTTGAAATGCTGGTTGTTAACTACCTCATAGTTATTTTTACTTTGGGAATCGGCACCGGTATTGCCATTAATCGTATTATGCGCACCGCTTTCGAGAACATCGAATTTGATTTTGAAGTAGACCCGGTGACATTGCAACAAACCGAGGAAGAATTTAAAGACGCTACCGGTGATGACCTTGCCGGTATGCTGGACATTTCTTTTTTCTAGTTTCTATGAGCAATACAGGGACTTACCAGAACGGTCAAACCGCGCAGCAATTTAAGTGTGAATTAGTAGTATCTGGTGAATCCCTGTATTTATACATGCAGGATGGAAGCAAACACCTGCTTATCTGGGATCTTAGAACCATTAATTCCTGCCATTTGAACGGCAGCCAAGTCATTATCAAAAACTGGGGATATCCCCATGAAACACTCGTATGTTCAGGCGAAATAGCCCGCGAAGTTTATGCTACCTGGTCGCAAAACAACCTGGTAAGAAAAGCGGAAGGGCTCATGTTCAAAAAAAATCATTTTCTAATCTTAACGTTGTGCGCTGCTTTTCTCGCGATTTGCGTGTTTGCGTATTTCTGGCTTTTGCCCTGGGTGGGAGAGCATTCTGCCGCCCTGGTACCTGTGGGTGTTGAAATAGAAATGGGCGAGCAACTGGATGCAATGATTACACAAGGTAGTGTCGTCAATGATTCTGCCACGTATTATGCGGGTCTTTTTACAAAAGAACTAAATCTGGATACGGACTATCCCCTGAATGTTCGTGTCATTCAATCCGATGAGATCAACGCCTTTGCGCTACCGGGTGGCCGTATTGTGATCTACTCCGGCATTCTCGGAAAAATGGATACTTATGAGGAGCTGGTGGCTTTACTGGGTCACGAAATAACGCACGTAACGCACCGCCATTCGTTGCGGAGCATTTTACGCACCACCGCTTCCAGTCTTTTAATTGCCACTTTGTTTGGCGATGTGTCGGGCATTAGCGCTGCGGTGCTCGAACAGGCCGATCAGTTTAAGCAGTTGGATTATTCGCGTGAGCTTGAAACCGAGGCGGATGACCACGGGTTAGCACTCATGGTGCAAAACAAAATTAACCCGCAAGGGATGGTAAAATTGCTGGAACTTTTAAAAACGGAAGCCGTTGAAATGCCAGCGATGATGAAATATCTGAGCACGCATCCTGACACGCAGGCCAGGATTGATAACGTAAAAGCAAACCCCTTTCGAACCATGTGGTTTGATTCGAATACTAAAATGCAGAAGCTGTTCGACGGAATTAAAAGAAATCTTTAAAAATTAAAAAGAATTAAGATCGTCTAATTAAGGGGCGAGACAAACCTGGTCTCAAAATGACTTGAAAAAGCGTAGTGACCTGAATTTTTATTCGCATGCCATATTCCAGAGCAGATTGTAATATCATAGACTCCCCAAGATTTTTCATTTACATACACTTTTGCCTCCCATAAATTGCCACGATAAGATTCTGAATTAATATGGACAATAACAAAGTCGTGGCTGACAGCATTGAAGCTAATTGAACTGTGGTAAATTTTTGTTCTGGGTTCAGAATTGAAGGTGATTTGTATACTATACGTAGGTGAGTTAATAGATGTTGCTAAAATATTCCAGATGGGTTCATTCGAAGTAGATAAAGATTGTTCCACTCCTGTTACTTTATAAACACTTCCATTATAAACACTTACAAAACCTCCTATATTATAGGTGTTAGGGTTTAAAGAACAGGGTACTTCTATCGGAACTGCCTTAATATTGCTTAATCTAATTTTATTGCCATAAGTATATCCGTTTCTATTTTTAACCCAACTCCAGAAATAGTAAGTTTTATCTGAATTAAATTTCTGGGAATACACGGTACTGAATTGAGATTTTGGCGGTTCGTTCACGATTTGTTGATTGTTTAAGCTAACAGGACTCGGAAGGGTATCCATACAAAATCCCATATTTTCTAAACGTTCTGTTCCTTCCGAGAGAATTTCGGCAGTTACCAATACGGTACCATCTGAATTAACAATGGCCGAAACTGTTTTAAGCTCTGGATCTTTGTTCTTTTCTGATTTTCTACAGGTTGTCGTAAAAAACAGATAAAAAATAGTAATTGTGAACGGAAGTAACTTTTTCATGGATTTAATGGCAATCAAAAATAATAAAAATCCCGGCAAATACAACGTTTTAAGGGCTTTTAAAGTCCTGTAAATGTATTATCTTTGTCGCTTATTAAATTTTAAGCAATGATTTCTGTAAACGGGGTTACCGTAAGTTTTGGTGGGTATGATCTGTTCGATAATATTTCTTTTTTAATCAATCCTAAAGACCGTATTGGTTTGGCTGGTAAAAACGGTGCCGGTAAATCCACGTTGCTAAAGGTGCTTTCCGGAAACCAAAATCCTACCAAGGGCGAAATTGCGATGCCGAAGTCCTGCAAAATTGGCTATTTGCCGCAGGACATGATTCACCAGCATGGTCGCAGTGTTTTCGAAGAAACCGAAACCGCTTATGAAGAAATTCAAACCCTTGAAAAGCGGATTGATGAAATTAATCATCAGCTGGAAACGCGCACCGATTATGAAAGCGATAGTTATGCCAAACTAATTGAAGAGCAAACGGACGTATATACCCGACTGGACACTTTAGGTGCCGGCAACCGCTACGAAGAAATTGAAAAAATTCTGAAAGGACTTGGCTTTGATCGGAAAGATTTTGATCGCCAAACCGCTGAATTTAGCGGTGGATGGCGGATGCGGATTGAACTGGCAAAATTGTTGTTACAAAAGCCTGATATTTTATTGTTGGATGAGCCTACCAATCACCTGGATATTGAAGCCATCATGTGGCTGGAAGAGTTTATGGAAACCTTTGCAGGATCGGTGATTCTTATTAGTCACGATAAAACTTTTCTGGATAACGTTACTACACGTACCATCGAAATATCCAACCAAAAAATATACGACTATAAGACCAATTATTCCCGCTATTTATTATTGCGAAAAGAGCGGAAAGAACAGCAGGAAAATGCGGCTAAAAATCAACAAAAAATCATCGATCAAACCGAAATGTTGATTGATAAATACCGGGCAAAAGCCAGTAAAGCAGCGTTTGCGCAGTCGTTGATCAAAAAACTTGACCGGATGGAACGCGTGGAAGTGGATGAAGACGATAATCAAAGCATGTATTTTCGTTTTCCCACGCCTGCGCACAGCGGTAAAATTATTTTGACCGTTGAAAATGCAGGAAAACATTACGGTCCCAAACACATTTTTTCAGGGGCTGAATTTATTGTTACCAAAGGGGAAAAAATTGGCCTCGTAGGACGTAATGGGGAAGGTAAAAGTACCATGATGAAGATGATCGCTAAAAAAGTGGAGTTTGATGGAAACATTAAATTAGGTCACAGTGTGTTAATGGGGTATTTTGAACAGGATCAGGAAGAAAAACTGGATCCCAAAAAAACAGTGTTTGAAACCATTGATGAAGCGGCAGTTGGTGAAGTAAGGCGCCAGGTAAGAGGATTGTTAGGTTCGTTCCTGTTCCGGGGCGATGACATCGATAAAAAAGTTCAGGTTCTGAGTGGGGGAGAACGTGGGAGATTGGCGTTGTGTAAATTGTTGTTAGAACCCTATAACTTTTTATTAATGGATGAGCCTACCAATCACTTGGACATTCGTTCAAAAGACATTTTGAAACGGGCTCTGATCGATTACGAAGGAACGGTGATCATGGTAAGCCACGATCGTGACTTTATGAAAGGAATTTGTGACCGTTTGTTTGAATTCAGAGATGGGAAAGTAAAAGAACATTTGTGCGACATCGAGGAATTTATGCAGTTGCGTAAAGTGGAGCGTTTAAATGAACTGGACCTGGAGAAAAAAGAAAATAAGGAAATAAAAGAAGCGAAAAAGCCGGTTATGGCTGCAGTAGTGACCCCGTCGAACGAAGCAGAACAAAAACAAATTCGTAGCCAAATTAAAAAATCGGAGGAAACCATTAGCAGTTTGGAGGAAAAAATAAAAGCGTGCGACGACAAGCTGGCCAATGCGGAAGAGTATAATAAATTGATGAACGATACCACTTTTTTTGCCAACTATGAAAAGCTGAAGAAAGACCTGGAGGCAGAAATGGAAAAGTGGGAGGAGTTGAGCGGGAAATTGTTATAACAACCTGCTATAATTAACACATCCAAATTCGAAACGGTAACCCCAGTCAGTGTATATAAAAAAAAACATACCCAACCTGCTAACACTTGGTAATTTATTTTGCGGGTGTTTGGCATTAATTCACGTATTTGAAGGTGAGCTGGTAGTGGCCACCTGGTTGGTGGGAGGTTCTCTGGTGCTTGATTTTTTTGATGGATTTACGGCCAGGATGCTAAAAGTGAGTTCCGCCATTGGTAAGGATCTGGACAGCCTGGCCGACATGGTGACTTTTGGAGTGGTACCGGGAATGATGATGTATAAGCTAATTGCGTATGTATTGCTGGATCATATCCTTGAACCTCCCGCACCTTCAGGATGGACCATCTATCCTGCCGCAACCGCTTCCACTGCCAATTCTTACCTTCCGTACATTGGATTAATCATTACCCTCTTTTCCTGCATCCGCCTGGCTAAATTTAACAACGATACCCGTCAATCCGATTCGTTTATAGGTCTCCCTACGCCAGCCAATACCATGGTTATTTGTTCATTGCCGTTGATCTTGCGCTTCCAGTCCGAGTTAGGTCCCGTGGTGTCTCTTATCAACAATGTCTGGTTTTTAGGTCTTTTATCGTTTATCATGAGTTTCTTATTAGTGGCCGAAATACCTTTATTCGCCCTTAAATTCAAAAATTTTAGCTGGACGAATAACAAGTTGGTTTATGTTTTTTTGGCGATATCGCTTCTATTAATTCTTGGTCTGGGTTTCCTTGCGGTACCTTTGGTGATCCTTCTTTATATTTTATTAAGTATTGTGAATAACATATTTTTAAAGAAGAAAGTTTAATTCTATTTTTGTTGATCAAATTTTTAAAAAATGGCAAAATTTATTGCAGATATTGATGTAATGCCTCTAAAAGCCTTGTTGGATCCACAAGGTAAGGCAGTTACGGGTTCTATGAAAAACCTGGGCTTGCCCGAAATTCAAAATGTGCGTATTGGAAAACACATGACCCTTGAAGTAGAAGCCGACAACGAATCGGTAGCTAAGGCCAAAGTAGATGAGGCCTGCAAAAAACTTCTGTGTAACCAGATCATGGAGTTTTATGAATTCAAACTTAGCCCTGTCAAATAATTTGTTATTTTCATTCATTACACTACATTTGACTTCTTAATAAAAAAAACAATAATTAATTATAAACCTAAAAATCCAAATGGGATATTTATTTACCTCAGAATCAGTATCAGAAGGGCATCCGGACAAAGTTGCGGATCAGATCTCAGACGCGTTAATCGATAATTTCTTAGCTTTTGACCCAAATAGTAAAGTAGCTTGCGAGACGCTTGTTACAACAGGTCAAGTGGTATTGGCCGGCGAAGTAAAATCAAAAGCCTATTTAGATGTGCAGGAAATTGCCCGCGAAGTAATCCGTAAAATTGGTTATACCAAATCAGAATACATGTTCGAAGCCAATTCCTGTGGTATCTTATCTGCTATTCACGAGCAGTCTGCCGATATCAATCAGGGCGTTGATCGTAAAAAGAAAGAAGATCAGGGTGCCGGCGACCAGGGGATGATGTTTGGTTATGCTACCAACGAAACGGCCAACTACATGCCTTTGGCTCTTGATTTGGCTCATGGTATCTTATTGGAATTGGCGGCGTTGCGTCGTGAAAACAAGGAAATCAAATATTTGCGTCCTGACGCTAAATCGCAGGTAACCCTGGAGTACAACGATGACAATACGCCTGTACGCATCGATGCTATTGTTGTTTCTACGCAGCACGACGATTTTGACGCTGAACCAAAAATGTTGGCGAAGATCAAAAAAGACATCATTGAAATTTTGATCCCACGTGTAAAAAAGAAATACCCTAAATACGCTCACCTGTTTAACAATAAAATTAATTATCATATTAATCCAACCGGTAAGTTTGTAATTGGCGGACCGCATGGTGATACTGGCTTAACTGGCCGTAAAATCATTGTGGATACTTATGGTGGAAAAGGTGCTCATGGTGGCGGCGCTTTCTCTGGCAAAGATCCAAGTAAAGTAGACCGTTCAGCTGCTTACGCTACCCGCCACATCGCTAAAAATTTAGTAGCTGCGGGAGTTTGTTCTGAAGTGTTGGTGCAGGTTTCTTACGCCATAGGTGTAGCGCAACCAATGGGAATCTTTATCGATACTTATGGAACCGCCAAAGTGAAAATGACCGACGGACAAATCGCTAAAATTGTGGAAAAAGTATTTGATATGCGTCCTTACTTCATCGAGCAACGTTTCAAACTGCGTACACCGATGTACAGTGAAACCGCAGCATACGGACACATGGGTCGCAAGAATGAAGTGGTGACTAAAACATTCAAATCTCCTGATGGAAAAACCAAAACCATGAAAGTAGAGTTATTTACCTGGGAGAAACTGGATTATGTAACAAAAGTAAAGGCAGCATTTAAGATCAAATAAAATTGGTTTTAATATAAAATGGAAAAGGCTGCCAATAGGCGGCCTTTTTTTATTGGTGTTTATGTGATAAGAAAACAAATGGCATCAATCACAATAACGCTGTTCGTGCACAAAGGTTAATAAAACAAAATCCGACGTTCACATTTTAAAAAATATTTAGTATATCTTTAATACATGTCAAAAAATAAAAAACCAAAACGCTACCTGTTTGAAGAGGTGCTCGCTTTTTTAAAGCACAATCATTCAAAAGCATTTAACTATAAACAGCTGGGTGCCGCTATGGAAATAAATACAGACGGTGAGCGTCTCGAATTGATAGAAGTACTTGAGGCCCTCAAGAAACAGGGCTTTGCAGTGGAAACGGAAACAGGCAAGTATCAGGCGAAAGAAGAAAAAAAACAATTTCTTACCGGCACCATCGATTTTACGACCCAGGGCACCGCGTTTGTGGTATTCAGTGAAACAGAAGAAGATATTTTTATTCCTGCGAAAAAATCGGGAAGCGCTCTTCAGGGCGATCTGGTGAAGGTTAATCTGTTGTCACGTAAAAGTGGCAGAAGGAAGGAGGGAGAGGTAGTTGAGGTGATTAAACGGGCAAAGACAGAGTTTGTGGGTACCATCCGTATTACGCCAAAGTTTGCTTTTGTAATTCCTGACAGTCACAAGATCCACGTGGATTTTTTTATTCCGGGCAGGGATATTGGTAAGGCGGAAGACGGGCAAAAAGTATTGGTAGAATTAAAAGAATGGAAAAGTGGTGATCAAAATCCGACCGGCACCGTGAAGGAAATTTTTGGTTTCCCGGGTTTACACAAAACGGAAATGAATGCGATTATGGCCGAATATGGCTTGCCGGAACATTTTCCGGAGATCGTGGAACGAGAGGCGAAAAAAATTCCGGTTGAAATAACGGAAGCCGAAATTGCCAAACGGAGAGATTTTAGGGGCATTACCACATTTACCATTGACCCGGTGGATGCGAAAGATTTTGACGACGCGTTGTCGATCCAAAAACTGGATAATGGTTTGTGGGAAATAGGCGTGCACATTGCGGATGTAACCCATTATTTAAAACCGGGCACCATTCTCGATAAAGAGGCCGTAGAAAGAGCTACCAGTGTTTACCTGGTTGATCGTGTGATTCCTATGCTACCGGAAGTGCTCAGTAATTTTGTTTGTTCATTACGCCCGAACGAAGAGAAATTGTGTTTTGCCGCTGTGTTTCAAATGGATGATGACGCCAAGGTACACCACCAATGGTTTGGCAGAACCGTGATTGATAGCAACCGAAGGTTTACCTATGAAGAAGTGCAACTCATTATAGAAACAGAAGAGGGGGATTTTAAAAACGACATTTTAGTTTTGGATCGGCTCGCTAAAAAATTACGACACGAACGGCAACTAAAAGGTTCCATCTTTTTTGATAAAGCTGAAGTGAAGTTTCACCTGGATGAGGAAGGGAATCCCATCGGCGTATTTTTTAAAACGCAAAAAGATGCACATAAACTCATCGAAGATTTTATGCTTTTAGCCAATCGTAAGGTGGCGGAATTTTTGTCTAAAAACGATGATCATCAAAATGATCATGAAAAAACGCATTCAAAAGGGAAAGCTGATGGTAAAGCGGTATCTGTTTACAGGGTACATGATGTGCCAAGTGATGAAAAAATGCAGGAACTAAGTGGTTTTGCGGCGCGCTTTGGTTATCAGATGAACCTTGGCAGTAAACAAAAAGTAGCTCAGTCCATCAACAAACTGTTGCTTGATGTGAAGGATAAACGGGAACAGGGGATGATCGAATTATTGGCAGTACGGAGTATGCCAAAAGCGATTTATTCTACAAAAAACGATGGGCACTATGGTTTGGGCTTTGAGTACTACACGCATTTTACTTCGCCTATTCGCAGGTATCCTGATGTATTGGTGCACCGCTTACTGGAAGCAAAACTTAATCATCGAACCTATTCTACCCGTGACGAACTCGAGTTTTTATGTAAACACAGCAGCGATATGGAACGCACCGCAGCGGAGGCCGAACGTTCTTCTGTAAAATACAAGCAGGTAGAGTTTATGTCTGATAAAATTGGACAAACTTTTGACGGAGTTATTAGTGGTGTTACGGAATGGGGTATTTATGTGGAAATTCTTGAGAATAAATGTGAGGGGATGATAAAGTCGCGGGATATTGTAGGCGATTCATTTAGTTACGACAAAGATAACTACCGGTATGTGGGCCGACATACTAATAAAATATATGCGCTGGGTGACAATGTGAAAATCGTCGTAAGGGGCGCCGATCTGGTGAAAAAACAATTGGATTTCATATTTGCTGGTGGCGAGGAAGAAAATAAACCAAAATTTAAAGACAATAGAAGGAGAAGAGGAAGATGAAAAAACGAGTAACAGGCTTATTCATCACCTGCCTGTTTTTTACAATCAGCGGGCAGAGGATAAACACCAGCCTGCAGTATCTTGTAAAAGAGCCCACCAAAAAGGAATCGAAAGTTCCGGTGCTGATTATGTTGCACGGTTATGGTAGTAATGAATCAGATCTATTTCCCATTTCTAATTCATTGGATGGGCGGTTTATGATCTTTTCCGTTCAGGCGCCTAATATGCTACCGCAGGGAGGGTATTGTTGGTACCCACTGGATTTTTTGCCCGGGCAGAAATTTAAGTACGATTATGAAGCCGCCAGAAAAAGCCGGGAGCAAATACGTTCATTTATTAGTAATGCCTGTAAAACGTATCAGTTGGATAGCACTCATGTTTTTTTAATGGGCTTTAGTCAGGGGGCTATGATGGCTTATGATGTGGCACTTTCGGCCCCGAAGAAAATTATGGGCGTCATCTGTCTCAGCGGCCGAATTTTAGCCGAAACAACGACATTGAAAACAGATTGGAAGGCGGTAGCGGGATTGAAATTTTTCGTCGGCCATGGTAAGTCTGATAACGTGATCAACATTTCAGATGCCGATAAGGCGGTTGAATTTTTAAAAACAAAAAAAGTGTCTTCGCTTCTCTACAACAACTATGAGATGCAGCACACCATATCTGGAAAAGAACTTAACGATTTAAAGGGTTGGCTCACAAAAGCCATCCGGCCGATACAAGAAGGCGAAGAAAAAAAATAACAAAAGCAGTATGATTAAATCTTTTATTAAAAATCCTCATACGCAGGACACGATTTATCTTGCCTGGCCGCTGGTACTCACGCAGGTTGGTCACGTGGTGGTTGGCATTGTGGATAATATATTTCTTGGAAAAATTGGCCCTACAGAACAAGCGGCCGGAATTCTGTCGAACAACCTCTATGTGATGGTACTCGTGTTTTGCATTGGGGTCAGTTATGCCACTACACCATTAGTTACAGCGGCTCACGACAAAGGTGATGTGCGTGCAAAAGCGTCTTTGTTTAAAAATTCATTGTTTTTAAACGGACTAGTTGCCGTTGTCTGTTTCTTAATTTTATTTATGGCTTCGGGAGTACTACGGCACATGAATCAACCAACTGAGGTGGTTGAACTGGCGATCCCGTTTTTTGATGTGCTTATTTTTTCAATGGTGCCCGTGTCGTTTTTTTTTACCTGCAAACAATATTGCGAAGGTTTAAGTAATACACGTGTGGCCTTGGTGATTAGTATTGCGGGTAATTTAATCAACATTCTTCTCAACTATTGTTTGATTTACGGAAAACTGGGATTACCGGAAATGGGGTATATGGGGTCGGCATGGGCATCTTTTATTTCGAGGATTGTGATGGGTGGTTCATTTATGTTTTTAATTTTTAAATCTTCCCTTACAAAAGAAATTGCAACCGTATTCAAACAGGTACAAATTAACTGGAATGAATTGGGCCGACTCGGAAAAATTGGTCTTAATACCGGCTTGCAGTTCACCATTGAAGTAGCCGCTTTTGCAATTGCCGGGTTTATGGCGGGTAGTTTTGGGAAAGAACAAATTGACGCGCACGGTGTGGCGCTCAGTCTGGCGTCACTTACTTATATGTTTGGTAGCGGAATTGGTAGCGCGGCAACTATTCGTACAGGGGTTTACAGGGCCAAGGGAGATTGGACTGAAGTGAGGACAGCGGCCAGCACTGCCATTAAGCTGGTACTCATGGTGATGGGGGGGTGTGGGTTGGTGTTTTTAATTTTTCACAATTATCTGCCACTAGTTTTTAGTACCAATAAGGAAATTATAGAGCTGGCCTCTTCTTTGTTGATCATTGCGGCCTTGTTTCAGTTGTTTGATGGTATGCAGGTAACCGTCTTAGGCGTGTTGCGTGGCTTGGAAGATTCGAAGGTGCCAACCATTATTACCCTGATCGGTTATTGGGTAATTGCGCTACCGTTGGCCTATTTTTTGGCGTTTAAAGTTGGACTTGAAACTGTAGGGATTTGGATTGGTTTGTTGGTTTCATTAATGGTGGTTGCCGGAGGCCTATTCTGGCGTTTAAATTATCTGTTTAAAAAGCATCCCGCTAGTGTAGTTTCTGAATCTATTTAGCATTTTTTCGATGTTAAAGAAGCCTAAAGTATGCTGTCAAGATCGGGGACGGAGGTTTTATGAGTAATTTGGTATCCAATTGGTATTAGTATTTATCTAAAAAATCGAACTATGTTAACTAAACTAATAATTGCCGCTGGATGTCTCATTATTGTTTCCCCGGTATTTTCTCAAAACAAAAAAGATTCCCTGGGTCTTCCGGGTGATAATTTCGACTTGTACGCAGCGATGGAGTTATTTAAAAAATCTGACAATCCTGAGACGTTTGAAAAAGCGTTGAATGCAAACGATAATGAAATAAATAACCTTGACCTGGATGCCGATGGTAAAGTCGATTACATAAAAGTGGTTGACAAAACGGAGAATAATATTCATTCCATTATTATGCAGGTAGCTGTTTCTAAAGAGGAGGTACAGGATGTAGCCGTTATTGAAATTGAAAAAACAGGTACGGATCAGGCACACATCCAAATTGTCGGTGATGAAGAATTGTACGGAAAAAATTACATCATTGAACCTTCTGAGGAAACAAAGAAAGGAAAAGAAGCGCTGGCTACCGACAACGCTAACGATGATGTATATAAAAGCGCGAACGAAAAGGGTACAGGGAACAACGGTTCGGTCAATAATAATGACAATTCGGGTGGCAACACTACGGTGATAAACGTATGGGCTTGGCCTTCGGTGCAATATGTTTATGGTCCTTCCTACATGGCGTATTCCTCGCCGTGGTATTGGGGCTATTATCCCGGCTGGTGGCAGCCCTGGTACCCGGTTTATTGGGGGGTGTATCACCGCAGGGTTTATCACTATCATTATCCTTATTATCGTCGCGCCTATATTTATCGTTCTCCGGTGGCACATAATTATTATTATGGGCGCCGATCGTCGGCAAATACAGTTAGGGAGTACAACCGAACAGGGTATTATCATCAAAAACAACAGGGTTACAAAGCCAATGTACAACCCGGAAAACGTTACAACAGTCAACCCGCACGTGAGCGTGGGTCACGGGTGAGAGAAGGAAAGGAAAACAATCGGCCTGCTAATCAGAATAATCCGAGGCGTTCAGAGCAACCCGCAAGGAATAATCAAAATCAGTCGCCACGACAAAACAATCCGCGTTCGGGATCAGAACCCCGGGAGTCGAAACCAAAACAGCAAGAGAACCGTAAACAGGTGAGCCCACAGAAACAAGGTGGGAGTAACCGGGGAAGTGGAAAATCCTCCTCTCCGTCGAAGGGCGGTAGTGGGGGTTCGCAACGGCAAGGCGGTGGCGGACGTTCCGGCGGAAGATAGAATCGGGGGAATAAACTAAAAGGTGCCTACACAGGCACCTTTTTTATTTTTTTGTTTCCCGATCTTTCTTTTTTTCGTCTTCTATTTCCTTTTTCCGTTTTTCATTGTCTTCTTTTTCCTGTTCTATACGTTTGTCTTCCTCCCTTTTTTCACGATAAGCAGCGTTGCGTATGTTTTTTTCGCGAATACCACTGAAATAACTTTTTGTAGTGATCATCACCATGCCGCTGGTGAGGTCGCCATAACAGGCTGGTAGGCCGCCTGTAAATACGGTCAGGTTTTCAATGGCAATGCCGGGGATAAATGTTTCACCATAGGTTTTAACGCCATCTACATAATTTGAACTGGCTCCTGTTCTTGCACCTCTAAAATGGAGTTCTCCGTCGCCGGTTTCAATTACGTCAGAGGTGATGGCTACCACTGCCGAGCCAATGTTTCCTGAAACATAGGCAGCGTTCTGATTAAGCTCTTCCCCTGAAACACTCTCAAATACAAACATATTGGCATCTACGCCTGCCTTGGTATAATCAATGGCTTTGGCAGTAACCGTTACCGTATTCAGCGTATTTACGCTCAGCTTTACGTCTATGTACGTAGCCTCACCGGGATCCACCGTAACATTATTGATTTGTTGTGACAAATAACCAATATTCATTACAACCATGTCATAGCGTCCGGGTGTTAGCGGTTTATATTTATATTTTCCGTTTTCATCCGATTGCGTGCCGCCTATAAGCTGATTCCCTTGTAGGATTTTCACCGTGGCAAACGGAACGACTTCTGCCTCGGTTGTTTTAATAATGCCGCGTATTTCGCCGTAGGATATTTGTGCCCCAACTGAAAAGGGCAGTGAGAGAATAAGGCTTATACAAAGCTTTTTTATCATTTGTGTTTTCATAACGGATTGTTTTTAATTGGATTTAAAATATAGGACTGGTCTGTTAACAATAAGACGAAAGGGCCATTGTTTTCCATAAATAATTATTTTTATGGAATATTAATTAAGCAGTGTCTTAATAACGAGCGTTGATGTATGTGGTTATTTAGCAGGAAAAACAAGTTAAGTGATGAGGAGCTTCTTCAGAGCTACCTGCGTTCCGGCAACAAGGCGCTGATTGGTGAACTTTTTGAAAAACATGTTACAACCGTTTATGGCGTTTGTTTGTTTTATCTCAGAGATAAATCCACGGCACAGGATGCCGTGATGCAGATTTTTGAAAAACTGATGACAGAACTTGCAAAAACCGAGATCAGGAACTTTAAAGCATGGCTGGGGTTTGTGGTAAGAAATTATTGTATCAATGAAATACGGCGGAACAAATCCAAATACGTTGTACCGGAGTCTTATCTTGATTTTGAACTAAAGCAACCGAATCTGGAGGAAGAAGAAACCATTGCAAAAGTAAAGGACGAGGAATTGCTGCAACATATGAAAGAAGTGCTTCCCGGTTTAAAAGATAAACAGCGGCTGTGCGTGGAGCTTTTTTACCTGAAACAGAAATCGTATCAGGCAATTGTTGATGAAACCGGGTGGTCGTTGAATGAAGTGAAAAGTTATATTCAAAATGGGAAACGGAACCTCAAGCTGATGATAGAAAAGAAAATGGATAACAAATAGGGCGCTACCCGCTGGAAGATAAAAACTAATGCAGATGAAAAACAAATCGGTCGATGACCTGGAATACCTTTCCCAATTGGGTTTTGAAAAAATTCCGGCAGGTGAAAAGGACCTGCCCGAGTTGAAGAAAAAAGTGAAGGCCAGATTTTTTCCATATACCCATTCTTTTTACCTGATCGCTATCAGCTTGGTGCTTGGTGCTTTTATCGGGGCATTGGTGTTTTATGCAATTAGTTCGGGGTCCGTAAAACGCGTTGAAAACGATCGGGTTATCACGACAAAAGTAGCGCCGCGGTTTCCCGCCGAATCGCAAGAAATGACTGTGACGCTAGACACCGTTGATCTTGTAAAAGATAATTTTATAAAACCAATGGCCGTTAAAAGTTCTGTCAGACAAATTCCGAAACAGATGGAGGTAAAAGTTCAGGATACCTTGCAGGTGATTTCAATGCCTCCTGCCACTATTTCAACACCACTGAGGGAACCAAAAATCAAATTCATTATTAACTCACCGGTAGTATTTATTCACGATTTAAAAGTGTCTGACTATACCATGCTGTATTTTAAGAAAAATCAGTTTGTGAAATTTAATGGTCATTCCGGCGTAACAGCAAATTACGCTGGTAAAAACGAAAGCCAGAGTACGAACCCATCGTTGAAACAGCAACCTGATTATTATCTGCATCAGGAGCTGGCGGATGGACTTTTACATTTTAAGCAACGGAGATATGACGCCTGCATCCTTGCACTGAATGATGTTTTGGCTTACAACAAAACAGACGTTAATTGTGATTTTTATCTTGCAATGTGTTTTTACCATAAAAAAAATTACTCAAAGGCGTTGGTGTATTTTAATCAATGTATTGAAAGTTTAAACAATGCGTTTTTACAGGAATCCACGTATTATAAGGCTCAGGTTCTGTTAGGCCAGGGGAATAAAAACGAAGCGGCGAACCTTCTAAAGAAAATTGTGGAGGAGGGTGAGTTTTACTCCAATCAGGCGAAAGTAGATTTAGAGAGTTTATAATTCATTTTTCTTTTTTAAGATCAGGAAATCTTTCAAATAAAAAGGTTCGAAGTAGGCGACGTCCTCAAATATGTTTTCAGTAAATTTTTTATAGGAAAGGGCACACATATCCTTGGCTGAAGGAACAATGTTGTCGATGAAACCCGCATTTGGCAGAGTTTGTAATAGCCCCTTGCATTTTGGCATACCATCGCCAAAAAAATAAATTTTGGAGTCAGATGCGAATTTTCCTATCGTTTCTTCATCCACGATCAGCGCTTCAACCGGTGTCATTCGTTTTAATTCCTGGTCGTAGAGCGCCGTGTACACTTCCATTCGCCGGGCGTCGATCATTGGGCAATAGAGCGCGTTTTCGGGGTGTAATTTGGTAGCGGCATGGCTCATGATCTGCAAAGTATCCACGCTCACTAACGGAATTTTTAGCGCATAGGCTAGCCCTTTTGCGGCACTTACACCAATGCGTAAGCCGGTGTAGGATCCGGGACCTTTACTTACAGCTACCGCGCTTAAATCGTTAACGCTCAAATTACTTTCTTTGAGGGCTTCTTCTACAAACAGGTGTAGGTTTTCGGCATGAGTAAACCCATCGTTTATTTCTTTACAGAAAATCAGCGCGCCGTTCTTCGCAATGGATACTGAGCACATGGTGGTGGCCGTCTCAACATTCAAAATGTAATGCATAGAGGTTGTTTGTTGAAGGCGTTTAAGGTTTTTCTGTTTTGTACAGGTCTTCCTTTTTCACAATCTTAATTTTACTTTTATCTCTCAGTGATTTTGAAACGGCACTGTAAGGTCCGCAGATAATTTCCTGACCCTTTGTCACACCGGCCAACATTTCAATATAATCGTTATCCTGGATTCCGGTTTTTATTTCTACTTGTTTTGCTTCGCCGTTAATTACTGTAAATATGTACTCTTTTATTTTTTCTTCGGTCTTTTTCAGTTCTTTTTCTTCATTTTCGTTTTGCACTTTAATCTCGCGGTTCCCCCTGTCCTCTTGTTGTGTAAGTTCCAGAGAATCCCTATTACGGGTAGTAACGGCTTGTATTGGAATGGTAATCGCTTTACGAACGCGTCGTGTTTGTATGTCCACGCTCGCACTCATACCAGGGCGAAAGGGAATGAGGTTGCCCTGATCGATCAGGTAGGCGTAGGATTCCCTGAGCATTCTTATCTTCACCACAAAATTGGTAACCTGGTCGATGGAAATGCCGCTGCTGTTGGATGAATTGGCAATTTCGGTGACAATGCCTTTAAATTTCTTATCCATATAAGCATCCACTTCAATGAGCGCTGTATCGTTTTTGTGCACTTTAATAATGTCATTTTCATTCACTTCCACACTCACTTCCATCTCGTTTAAATTAGCAAGGCGCATAATTTCGGTGCCGGTCATTCCACTCACCCCTACCACACGTTCTCCTTTTTCAACGCTTAGTTTAGAAATGGTTGCATCCACGGGGGAATAAATATATGTTTTTTCGAGGTTGGTATTTGCTTCTTTTAAAGAGGCCTCACTGCTTTGAATGTTGTATTGGCTGGCATTTACACCCGCTTCCAGTGCCTGTACATTAGCCTTGGAGGCCTCGTACTGTGCTTTAAACGCGTCAAAATCCTGTTGCGATATGGCATTTTGGTCTAAAAGTTTTTTATTTCGGTTGTAAACCGACTCGCTGTTGGTGAGGTTTGCTTTTGCCTGTTCCAACTGGGCCTGTGCGGTTTTTAAATTGGCTTTGGTCGTATTTACAGAAGCATTCACACGGTCAAAAGCGCTCACATATAGGTCGGGACGAATGCGGCAAAGTAAGGCTCCTTTTTTTACCTGATCGCCCTCTTTTACGAGCATTTCGGTTATTTCGCCACTCACGTCGCTGCTTATTTTGAGTTCCGTTTCTGGTTGTATTTTCCCGGTGGCCGAAACCACTTCAATGATATCCCTTACCAGGGCTTTTTCTGTATATACTTCCAGTGGTTTGTTGCCGTTGGATACTTTAATGCCAACCACAATGGCAATCAACGCCACGCCAATGATGATGATCCAATAAATTCTTTTCATAGAAAGTTTATTCAAATTTAACTAATAAAAAAAGTAAATCCCCAAAACCATGTTTAATTTTACATCCTTAGTACCCAATTATTACCACTTATACAAAATCCCATGTCCAGCACCTCTAATAAAAAAGCGAACGACCTGATTCATGAAACAAGTCCGTACTTATTGCAGCATGCCTATAATCCTGTTAACTGGGTTCCTTTTTCGCCTCAGGCCTTTGAAACGGCCAGGCAGGAAAACAAGTTGGTGTTGGTTAGCATCGGCTACAGCGCCTGTCATTGGTGCCATGTAATGGAACATGAAAGTTTTGAAGATATACAGGTGGCCGAATTAATGAACGCCCATTTTGTAAACATTAAAGTGGATAGGGAAGAGCGCAGTGACGTAGACATGTTATACATGCAGGCGGTTCAGCTTATGACCGGGCAGGGTGGCTGGCCGTTAAATTGTTTTGTGTTGCCGGATGGAAAACCCTTTTATGGTGGCACTTATTTCAACAAAACGCAATGGATCAATATCCTGAAAAATCTTTCGGATCTCAACAAAAACGATCCCAAACGAATAAACGAATATGCTGAAGAGCTCACCAAAGGGATCAAACAGGCCGAGTTAATTGCCACCACAGCAAAGAATAACTTGTTGGTAGATAAAGTACTCCTCGAAAAATCGGTAGCGAAATGGAAAACCCGTCTCGATCAGCACGAAGGCGGCCCTAACCGGGCGCCAAAATTCCCCTTGCCGTCCAATTACCAATTTCTGCTCAGGTACGCAACGCTGGTCGGCGATGATGAATTGCTTGGGCATGTTCAACTTACCCTTGCCAAAATGGCTTTTGGTGGCATTTACGATCAGTTGCATGGTGGGTTTTCACGCTACAGCACGGATATGCTGTGGAAAGTGCCGCATTTTGAAAAAATGTTGTACGATAATGCCCAATTGGCGGCTCTTTACTCTGAGGCGTTTACACTCACTAAAAACACCTTGTACAAAGAAATTGCAATTGACGTATTGAACTTTGTGGAACGGGAATGGCTGGGCGAAGCAGGCTTTTTTTACTCAGCCTATGATGCGGACAGTGAAGGTGAGGAAGGTAAGTATTACGTGTGGAATGAATTAGATTTAAAAGACTTATTGGGAGAGGGTTATGCGTTGTTCAGTGATTATTTTCAGATAAACGATACCGGATATTGGGAGCACGGCAATTACATTCTGATGCGGACTGAAAATACAACTTCACTGCTGGCGAAATATGATATAAGCCTGCGGGAGTTGAACGAGAGGATTGATCAATCGAAGACCATTCTTCGTCAGGAAGCCAAATCACGGTTAAAACCGGGCCTCGATGATAAAAGCATCACGTCCTGGAACGCCATGATGTGTAGTGCTTATGCCAAAGCGTATTTGTCCTTTGGAGAGGAAAAACACCGTGAGATCGCTTTGCGGTCAATGGGATTTATTCTGGATCAACTTTCGGCGCCCGGCGGAAAATTACACCGCACTTATAAAAACGGGCAGGCAAAGATCGACGCATTTCTCGACGATTATGCCTTTGTTATCGAGGCCCTGCTGAACTGTTACCTGATTACACAAAACGAATCGTACCTCACTCGGGCAAACGAACTTTGTCACCTCACTCTAAAATTGTTCAACAATCCGGACAGCGAATTTTTGTATTATACCGCAAACGATTCTGACCCGCTGGTTGCTAAAACAACAGAAACCAGTGATAATGTGATCCCCTCTTCCAACGCGCAAATGGCCCTTAATCTGTTCTACCTCGGCACCTACCTGGCCAATAAGGAGTGGGTGAACAGGGCCGGCAAGATGCTAAATAACGTGGCCGAAGAATTAAAAAATTATGGTGCAGGATACAGCCATTGGGCTTGTTTGGCCCTTCATTTAAACTACCCCTTTAAAGAGATAGCCATTGTTGGTAACAATGTTAATGAAAAGTTACTGGGTCTTTACAAACATGGCTTAACAAATGCGATTTTAGCGGTACACGGCAAGCCATCGGAGCTGCCATTGGTAAAAGACAGGTACGTGAAAGATCAGACGCTTATATACGTTTGTGAAAACAACACCTGTAAATTACCGGTTGGCTCGGTGGATGAGGCTGTATTACAACTTGCGTAAACTCATTTCTATACTTTTTAGCACCCTGGTGTTCGGTTTGGATGCCCAGGTTTTTGTTCCTTCAAGCGAAACGGCTTTTGAACCCCAGCATAACTTTAGCCCATCGTTTATTAAGGGCCGTGGCATAAAAAAGATCACGCTCGAAATCCTTGATAAAAGAGATTTTGAAGTGGCAGTGGATAAAAACCTGGTGGAAACGTATGAATTTAACCAGGAGGGATATTTGTCGCGCTATTATTACACTACCATTGTACGTTCGGTAGAGCGGCAGATTCATACCCGTAACCACCGGGGAGTAATGCATACACGCACCGTTACCGATTATATATACGACACGGTAAGTACCAGTTACTTTTACGCGGGCAACAACCTGATCCTGAAACGTTATCACGACGGCAGTAACTACTACGAGGCCAGGTATTACCGTTACGATTCGTTAGGCAATTTAACCAAAGAGCTTCGGTTTAAAGAAATAAATAACAGCCCCGACCATTCCGTGTTTATTTTAGGTAACCAGTTGTTGCTGAGTGAGGATAGTTTTCAGTATCACAAATACAGTTCAGGCCAGCTAAAATGTATCTTTCTCAACAGCGAAAATAGGCCTTATAAAGAAAAGATCATCAATTACGACAGTCTCGGACGGATTAAAAACATTAATGAAAATTATACCGCAGCCGGTTGGATCATGCAGGAATCCAAATTTGAGTATGTGGACAATCACTTGGTGAGCGCCACGTTTGAAGGAAATGCCAGTAATAAATTAGTACTCAAAAATGTTTACGAGTACGATGCCATGAATGAACTGTATTCGGAAAAACAATATAAGAACGAGGTATTGGTAAAGGAAATAAGTTATGTGACCGACAGAACAGACAGTCTTCTAAATTCTGTAGTGGTGAGGGATACTGTGAACAAAAGCATGCGCATCATTCGCTTGAAATACGACACCGGTCAGATGAGTAAGAGCGGTAATTGAGGCATTTTTAATCTCCTTCTGCATCATTCAGGCGGTCCGATCAATTCTTCGCGTCGAACAAAATGACTGATACCGTGGCATTCTATGGCATAATTTAAACCCTCACACCAATTAAGCACACATCATCCACCTGTTCGAGGTTTCTTTTCCAGGTTTCAAACACGTCATTCAATTTTTGGTGTTGCAGGGACATGGGTTCGGGTGCAATATTCAGCAGCAGCTCTTGCAAGCGTTTGCTCATGAATTTCTTCCCTTTTTCACCGCCAAACTGATCGGGGTAACCGTCGGTTAAGGTGTAAACCACATCTCCTTTTTGCAGGGTCACGGTATGCAGTGTAAATGGCAGGTTGTCTTTTTCGTGTTTGCCAATGGGCATTTTGTCGCCTTTTATTTCAATCAACTCATAACCGTTGTCATTAGAGGGTTTCGCGCGTATAATCCACACCGGGTTGTTGGCTGATGCGCAGGACAATTGATTGTTTTTAAAATCAAAACTCAACAAACTACCATCCATGCCGTCTTTACCACCGTCGTTACTGCCATCCCGTTTTAAGGTTTCAATAATTTTTGCCCGGGTGTGATTTAATATTTCATCAGGAGCTGATAATTTTTCTACCTCTACCGCTTTTTCGAGGCAGGAGATGTTTAGGATGCTCATGATGGCGCCAGGAACTCCATGTCCTGTGCTATCGGCAGTTGCCAAAATGAAATGTTGATTGTTTAATTTAGCGGCCCAGTAAAAATCACCGCTGACCACATCTTTAGGTTTAAATAAAACAAAATAGTCTCTTAAATTTTCATCCAGCATTTTTTTACTAGCCAACAATGCCTTTTGAATGCGTTCGGCGTAATTGATGCTGTCGGTAATTTCCTTGTGTTTTTCTTCCACTACCTTTTTCTGTTCTTCAACAATTTCTTTTTGTTTTATAATCACCACTGTTGCTTTTTTTACTTCCGAGGCAAAATAGTCGGCGCGTGCCTTTAATTTTCTTCCATTCCACCAAACAATCAACGTTACACATGCAACGATTAGCAGGCCATAGATGATGTACATCCACCAGGTTCGCCACCAGGGCGGCAGCACTGTAAAGGTGTAGGTGTTTATTTCTGACCAAACACCTTCCGGGCTTTGGACTCGCAGTTTGAATGTGTAAGCGCCTTCGTTCATATTACCATAAGAAGCTTCCCGTTTCTTAGAAACAGGACTCCAATCCTTATCGTAACCGTCGAGCATGCACTGATAATTGACCATAAAGGGCCTGCCCACTTCCACGCAATTATATTGGATGGTGATGTTGTTGTGATTGTAGGGGAGGATGAGGTTTTTTGGTACCGGAAAAAAGCTGGCAATACCATCGAACCTAACTCCTTTAAACTTTTGTTGAATACTGTCGCGCTCTTTTAAAGATAAGACCTTGTGGTAGGCCAGTATTTCCTGCTGCGCCAATACAGTGGAATCGGAATTCGGATCCAGGCTATAATAACAAACGGTTTCTTCATTGAGTTTTATGTTCTGGATGACCACGTTGGGGGTTTTGGCTTGACGATTTACCGCGTTGTAATCAAAACGTACCACCCCGATTTTTTCTTCGCCGGTTCCTGCCCAGACAATTCCTTTACTGTCAAGAAACATTGCCCGTTGACAGACGTTAATATCTTTTATCGGGTAACCCGTGCTGCCATTAAAAATCTCTAATTCCGCTAATCTGCCGTTTGGCTCCAGCGGTAGGGTAGGATTAAACACCGCCAGGCCCACATTGGTGCCAACAACTATTTTGCCGTTGGGTAATTGCAATACCTGAGTAATATAATTGTCTGGCAAACCGTTGATAACGCTGTAATTTTTTATCAGGTAACCTTCTTGCGGGTTGTTTTTTACACCCTTTTTTTGTTGTGTTATCTTGGAGGTTGATGCACCGAAGCTCATTACGGAAAGGCCATTTTCTGTCCCAATCCAGAGATTGCCGTCTTTATCTTCTGTCATGCTGATGGCGTTATTATTGGCAAGGCCCTGGCTCTCGGTAAAATTGGTGAAGTATTTACCGTTGTATTTACTTAGTCCGCCACCTTGCGTCGCAAACCAAATATTACCACGTTTGTCTTCGGTAATAAAAAAAACAGAATTATTAGCCAATCCCTGCTGGGTGGTAAAATTAGTGAATGATTTGCCATCGTATTTACTCACTCCACCATCGTAGGTGCCAACCCAGAGGTTTCCCGCTCTGTCCTGAGCAGTACACAAAACAACATCATTAATAAGTCCATCTTTAGTATTGAAATTAACAAAGGTCTTGCCATCGTATTTATTTATTCCACTGCCGTAAGTGCCAAACCAGAGGTTTCCCGATTTATCTTTGGTGATGCAAAAAATATCATCGTTTTCAAGTGCCGGCTCGAACCTGTAGTGGGTAAAGGTCTTTCCATCGTATTTACTCGCTCCACGGGCTTCAGCCCCGAACCAAAGCGCCCCATTTTCATCTTCCGCTACCGTTCGGAGGTCCGTACCGGGTAACCACTTCGATCCGGGAAAGTAGCTAAATGCTGATCCGGCATATTTACTTACACCACCACCCTGTGTGCAAAACCAGAGATCCCCTGTTTTATCTTTACCGATGCTTAATACAGTATTATCTGCCAGTCCCTGGTCGGTAGTAAAATAGGTGAAGGTTTTACCGTCATATTTACTCACGCCCCCTTCCAAAGTGCCAAACCAAAGGTTTCCATGATTATCCTCTGCCATACTTGCAATCTTCAGGTTGCTAAGTTCCTGTAGTGTAGTGAATGATTTACCGTCATATTTACTAACCCCCTTCTTGGTGCCAAACCAAAGGAATCCGTTTTTATCTTCCATCATGCAATAAAGGGTGTTGTCGGCGAGCCCTTGACTTTGATTGAAATTTCTGAAGACTTTGCCGTCATATTTACTCACCCCGCCACCCTGCGTTCCAAACCACATATTTCCGGATTTGTCTTCGAGAGCGCAAAAGACATTATTGGTAGCAAGCCCCTGCGACGTGGTATAATTGGTAAACGACTTGCCGTTATATTTACTGACTCCTCCTTTATAAGTGCCAAACCAGATATTTCCATGATTATCTTCGGCAATGGTATAAACAAGGTCCCCAGCAAGTCCTTGGGCAGTGGTATAATTGTTAAATGATTTACCGTCGTACTTACTTACACCGCCACCTTCGGTACCGAACCATAGGTTACCATTTTTGTCTTCAAGGATACTGATAACATCATTATTTGAGAGTCCGTGATAGGTGGAGAAATTGACGAAAGAGCTACCGTCATATCTACTTACGCCGCCCCCCTGTGTCCCGAACCACAGGTTGCCTGCTTTGTCGTAACAGCAACTGGGTATGGAACTAAGCGCTAAGCCTTGTTCAGTAGTATAATTCGTAAAATGACTTTTAGGCGTGTTTACCACTGATGCATGGGGCGAAAACTTATTTACTGATTTCCAAACGGCGTTCGATTTTTTGACAACGACCACTTCAGGCGCTTTTATGGTGTCGTTATTCATCGTAATGCCAAACACCAAAGCACTGTTTGTTTTTGGATTGATTTTAATTTGAGACGAGTAGCGGGCTATGTAAGCGAAATAAAAAAAAATGAGAAGGGTGTGTTTTGCGTTCATATATTAAAGTTAGAAAAATAATTTTTGAAATAAACCAAAAATCGAGGCCATTTGGTCTTTTATAAAAACCTGTCAGAAATCAGGATGCGTTTGTGACGATTCGAGGCGGATGAATACTTGAGGATTTGCCCGAAGATGCTTACAAGCGTTGGAGTATAGGCGTGACCTGATTTTAAGGCCAGAAAGTTATTCGTTTTATAAACTGTTCGGCCAGCCGCACACTATTTTTATTTTTTGTGGGGTTTTTTGTGAGTTTATTGTTCGTAATTACGAACTCCGGCACTAGTTTCTATGAATGTTCCCACTCTCGTTTATCAAAACCTGGAGTTGATTTTTTATCGATGGGTTAGAAGGTTATCCTTTTTTGACCCGGCTGTAAAACCCAAACCTCTGTCACGAATCGGCATCTGCTCGGACAGCCCCTTGCTTAAAAGAATGGATGCATGGCTGGGTTCGCAAAAGGCTGGCTCCAAATAGATAGCTCAGGGATTTAGCAAAGCCCTAAATTCGTACACCAATTAAACACACATCATCTACCTGCTCGAGGTTTCTTTTCCAGGCCTCAAAGGCTTCATTCAATTTTTGGAATTGCAGGGCCATGGGCTCGTGCGCAAGAGTGAGCAATAGTTCCTGCAAGCGTTTGTTCATGAATTTCTTCCCTTTTTCTCCACCAAACTGATCGGGGTAACCATCGGTTAAGGTGTAAACCACGTCTCCCTTTTGCAGGGCCATCGTATGTAGTGTAAATGGCAGGTGATCTTTTTCGTGTTTACCAATGGGCATTTTGTCGCCTTTTATTTCAATTAGCTCGTAACCGCTGTCATTAGAAGGTTTTGCGCGTATAATCCACACCGGGTTGTTGGCTGAAGCACAGGACAATTGATTGTTTTTAAAGTCAAAGCTCAACAAACTGCCGTCCATACCGTCTTTACCACCATCGCTACTACCGTCCCGTTTTAAGGTCTCAATAATTTTTGTCCGGGTGTGATTTAATATTTCGTTAGGGGCTGATAATTTTTCTACCTCTACCGCTTTTTCGAGGCAGGAAATGTTTAAAATGCTCATGATGGCGCCAGGGACTCCATGCCCCGTGCTATCGGCAGTTACCAAAATAAAATGTTGATTGTTTAATTTTGTAGCCCAGTAAAAATCGCCGCTGACCACATCTTTAGGTTTAAACAAAACAAAACAAAATAATCGCTTAAATTTTCATCCAGCATTTTTTTACTCGCTAACAATGCTCTTTGAATGCGTTCAGCGTAATTGATGCTATCGGTAATTTCCTTGTGTTTTTCTTCCACGATCTTTTTCTGTTCTTCCACGATCTTTTTCTGTTCTTCAACAATGTCTTTTTGTTTTATGATAACAGTAGTTGCTTTTTTCACTTCAGAGGCCAGATAGTCGGCGCGTGCTTTTAATGTCCTGCCGTTCCACCAAACAATCAGGGTCACACATGCAACGATTAATAGACCATAAATAATGTACATCCACCAGGTTCGCCACCAGGGGGGCAGTACCGTAAAGGTGTAGGTGTTTATTTCTGACCAAACACCTTCCGGACTTTGGGCTCGCAGTTTAAATGTGTAGGTGCCTTCATTAATATTGCCATACGAGGCTTCCTGCTTTTTAGAAATGGGACTCCAGTCCTTATCGTAGCCTTCGAGCTTGTATTGGTAGTTGACCATAAAGGGTCTGCCCACTTCCGCACAATTGTATTGGATAGTGACATTGTTGTGTTTGTAAGGGAGAGTGAGATTTTTTGGTACCGGAAAAAAGCTGGCAATGCTATCAAACCTAACCCCTTCAAATTTTTGTTGAATACTGTCGCGCTCGTTTAATGATAACACCTTGTGATAGGTAAGTATTTCCTGCTGGGCCAATACAGTGGAATCAGAAGTCGGATCCAGGCTATAATAACAAACAGTTTCTTTATTGAGTTTTATACTCTGGATGACCACGTCGGGAGTTTTGGTTTGACGATGTACCGCGTTGTAATCAAAACGTATTAATCTTTTTTTTTCTTCGCCGGTACCGGCCCACATAATTCCTTTACTGTCCAGGTACATGCAGTTTTGCCCCACATTGATATCTTTTATCGGATAACCTGTACTGCTATTAAATAACTCCAACTCCTGCAGTTTGCCTGTTGTTTCCAACGGCAGGGCAGGGTTAAATACGGCCAGACCCACATTGGTGCCCACAGCTATTTTACCGTTGGGTAACTGCAATACCTGTGTAACATAATTATCGGGGAGGCCATTGGCAGTCGTATAATTTTTTAGTCGAAACTCCGGCTTTTTAGAAGGGCCGTCTTCCTGTATAATTCGGCAAAGACCATTTTCTGTACCAACCCAGAGCTGGCCATTTTTGTCTTCAGTCATACTCAAAATAACATTATCAGCAAGTCCTTGATCGGTACTAAAATTGGTAAAATAGGTTCCATCGTATTTACTTACACCGTTTTGTGTGCCGAACCAGATGTTGCCTTTTCTATCTTCGATAATATTTCCTATAAAATTATCAGTGAGTCCCTGCCGGTTTGTAAAATTAACAAAGGAGTTGCCATCGTATTTACTCACACCGCCACCGTAAGTTCCAATCCACAGGTTGTCACTTTTGTCAACAAGTAAGCTCAGGATGCTGCTGCTGGCAAGTCCCTGATCGGTGCTGTAGTTGGTAAATGATTTGCCGTCGTATTTACTTACGCCGCCGCCATATGTTCCAAACCAAAGGTTGCCTGTTCTGTCGGCGGTGATGCAAAAAACAGTATTGTAGGCAAGTCCCTGGCGCATTGTGTAATAGCTGAAGGATTTGCCGTTGTATCTGGATACGCCATCGCCATAGGTCCCAATCCATAGGTTGCCGGTTTTGTCCTCTGCCAGGCTCATAACAACATTATTCGCAAAACCCTGGTCAGATGTAAAATTGGTAAACGATGGGCCGTAATATTCACTCACTCCTCCTCCAAACGTGGCAAACCAAAGATTTCCGTTTTCATCTTCCGCGATGCCTCTCACGGTATTATTGGCAAGTCCTTGTGAGGAGTTTAAACTGGTGAAAGATTTACCATCATACATACTCACGCCACCTTTGTGGGTACCAAACCAAATATTTCCCTTTTTGTCTTCCAGAATACTAAAAACAACGTTATCGGCAAGCCCCTGGTTCTTACCGAAATTGGTAAATGACCGGCCATCATATCTACTCACTCCATCATTTTGTGTGCCAAACCATAGGTTTCCGTTTTTATCTTCCAACACGCTGAATACGGTGTTGCCAGCAAGCCCTTGTTCTACCTTAAAATTGGTGAATGACCGTCCATCGTATTTACTTACACCACTGTCTTGTGTTCCGCACCAAATGTTACCATTTTTATCCGCTACTATACTCCTTACCGTATTATTTGCAAGACCTTGTGCTGAGCTATAGTTCTTAAACGACTTGCCGTTGTAGTTGCTTACACCACCACCGTCCGTCCCAAACCACAGGTTTCCGTTTTTATCTTCCGTCATGCACAAAATCATATTACTGGCAAGCCCGTGATCCGTGTTTAAATTGGTAAACGCTCTGCCGTCATATTTACTTACACCCCCGCCCTCCGTTCCAAACCAAAGGTTGCCGGTTTTATCTTCAAGTATGCAACTAATGCTATTGTTAGCGAGCCCCTCGCGAGTCGTAAAATTGGTGAACGATTGTCCGTCATATTTGCTTAGCCCACCGCCTTGTGTTCCAAACCACAGGTGGCCGGCTTTGTCGTAAAAACAACTGAGTATCGAACTAAGCACGAGCCCCTGGTCGGTACTGTAGTTAGTGAAATGGGCATGTGGTGGATGTGAAGTTGAGTTATTAGCCAACTGCTCACCGAAGGTGGGTATCTGGACGGTTTTCGGGGTACCGGCACGAATGATTTCGGGGGGACGAATGGTGTCATGCTTCATTAACACACCAACTATCGGCTTAACTTCCGCTTTGGGACTATTGTTTATTGGGGGTGGTTCACAGGAAAAAAAAAGGCAATAGAAGGCAACGAGGATCGCGTGTTTTGTGTTCATATATTAAAGTTAAAAAAATAATTTTTGAAACAAACCATAAATCAAAGCCATTTGGTTATTTATGAAAACCTGTCAGAAATCAGGATGCGTTTGTGACGATTTGAGATGGATGAATACCTGTGTACTCGCCCGAAATTACTCGCTGGCGTTCGAGTCCGGGTGTCACCTGATTTTAGGAACAAAAATTATTCGTTTTATGAAATGTTCGGCTGGCCGCACATGATTTTTATCAATTGCGATTTTTTTTTCTGAGTTTATTGTTCGTAATTGCGAACTCCTGCACTTGTTTCTGTTAAAATGGACCATTTCGTCTATCAAAACCCGCCACCGATTTTTTGGAAGTGTGATGGACGGTTGTCTGTTTTTAACCTGGCAGTGGAATCAAAAAGGGCCATCATAAATTGACGACTGTTTGGACAGCAGTTTGCTTAAAAGAATGCATGCATGATCAGTTGCCAAAAGGGTTCCGAATAGATACCTCATGGATTAGCAAACCGTTAAATTCGCACACCAATTAAACACACGTCATCCACCTGCTCTAAATTTCCTTTCCAACTATCAAAAACTTCGTTCAAGGTCTGCTTTTGAGCGGCCAAGGGTTTGTGTGCAATGCTGAGCAGTAGTTGCTGCAGGCGTTTGGTCGTGAATTTTTTTTCCCTTTCGCCCCCGAACTGATCTGCATAGCCGTCGGTTAAGGTGTAAACTACATCTCCTTTTTTCAGCGCTATAGTGTGCAGGGTAAATGGCAGGTGGTCTTTTTCGTGTTTACCGATGGGCATTTTGTCACCTTTTATTTCAATCAACTCGTAACCATTTTGGTTACTGTGCTTTGCGCGAATAATCCACACCGGGTTGAAGGCTGAAGCGCAGAACAGTTGATTGTTTTTGAAATCAAAGCTCAACAAACTGCCGTCCATACCGTCTTTACCACCATCGCTACTACCATCTCGTTTTAAGGTCTCAATAATTTTAGTCCGGGTGTGATGTAATATTTCGTTGGGGGCTACCAATTTTTCCACCTCTACCGCTTTTTCGAGATAGGAAATGTTTAAGATGCTCATGATGGCGCCGGGGACTCCGTGACCTGTACTATCGGCGGTGACCAAAATAAAATGGTGATCGTTTAGCTTAGCAGCCCAGTAAAAATCGCCGCTTACGACATCCCTGGGTTTAAACAAAATAAAATAATCGTTTAACTGTTCATCCAGTAATTCTTTACTTGCCAGTAATGCGCGCTGAATGCGCCCGGCGTAATTAATGCTGTCAGTAATTTCTTTATGTTTTTCTTCTACTACTTTTTTTTGTTCAACGATTTCTTTGGTGGCTTTTCTCACTTCTTCTGTCAGTTGTTTGGCCCGTGCTTTTAATTTTCTGCCATTCCAAAAAACAATCAACCTAATAATGGCAATGGCTAATAGACTATAAACCGTGTACATCCACCAGGTGCGCCACCAGGGGGGTAAAATGGTAAACGTGTAGGCGCTTATTTCTGACCAAACACCCTCGGGGCTTTGAGCTCTCAGTTTAAAGGTGTAAGTGCCTTCGTAAATATTCCCGTAAGTGGCTTCGTGTTTTTTTAGAACAGGGCTCCAGTCCTCATCGTAACCTTCCAGCAGGTACTGGTAGTTGACCATAAAAGGCCTGCTTATTTCCACGAAGTTGTAGTCGATGGTAATGTTGTTGTGTTTGTATGGTAAGACGAGTTTTTTTGGCAGGGGGTAAAAGGCGGCAATGCTGTCAAACGTAATGCCTTTAAATTTATGTTTCACACTGTCGCGTTCGCCCGGCGTTAATATTTTGTCATACGTAAGTACTTCCTGTTGAGCCAACGTGGTTGAATCGCATTCGGAGGCTAAGGTGTAATAACAAACCGATTCCTCGTTGAGTTTTATTGTTTGGATAACCGCCGCAGGGGATTTAAGGTGATGATTTATCGCCATGTAGTCAAAACGTACCAGGCTGATTTTTTCATCACCGGTTGCCGCCCAGATAATGCCTTTGCTATCCAGGTACATGCAGTTTTGGCCGGCGTTGATGTCTTTTACGGGATAACCTGTACTGCTGTTAAAGAGTTCCAGTTGTGGCAGTTTGTCTTTTGCTGTCATGGGCAGGTTGGGGTTAAATATAGCAAAGCCAACATTCATGCCCACCGCTATTTTACCGTTAGGTAGTTGCAATACCTGTGTCACACAATTATCCGTTAACCCATTGGTGACGTTGTAATTTTTTATGGTGAATCTTTTTTTTTCCGGTGGGTACTGCGATCTTTTTTTCAATGGCTTGGCTTTCTGTTCCACCTCTTCGCTTGTTATCAGACATAATCCGTTTTCCGTTCCAAGCCAAATTCGGCCGCTTTCATCTTCAGTCATGCAAAAAATGGCGTTGCTCATAAGGCCCTGATCGGTTGTAAAACGTGTAAACGATCGGCCATCGTACACACTCACCCCTTCATTTTGTGTCCCGAACCACATATTACCGTTTCTGTCCTGAGTGATGCAAACGATTGCGTTACCGCCAATTCCCTGTTGTTTTGTGAAATGAGTGAACGATTTACCGTCGTATTTACTTGCACCGCCACCATAAGTCCCAATCCATAGGTTGTTACTTTTGTCAACAAATAAACTCAGCACACTGTTGTTGGCAAGTCCATCATCGGTGGTGTAATTGGTGAACGATTTACCGTCGTACTTAGTGATACCGCCGCCGTATGTTCCAAACCACAGGTGACCGTCTTTGTCCCTGGCCGTGCAAAAAACCGTGTTGTTGGCAAGCCCATCGCGCGTGGTGTATTGGGTAAATAATTTGCCATCGTATTTACTGATGCCGCCGCCGGAAGTGCCCAACCAAAGGTTGCCATCTTTATCCTCGATGATGCTAAAGATGGTGTGGTTAGCTGAAGTGTGTGTATTTGAATAATAGCTGAAAGCGTTCCCATCATAGTTGCTCATACCACCTCCTTCGGTACCTAACCAGAGTTCATCTGCTTTATCTTTGGTAATGCACAACACCGTATTGTTAGCAAGCCCCTGATCGGTTGTAAAATTCCTGAAAGAGTACCCATCATAACTACTCAACCCACCGTACAGCGTTCCAAACCAGAGTTGACCGGTTTTATCCTCTGTAATACATAAAACGGAATTGTCGGCAAGTCCCTGGCGGGTAGTAAAGTTCCTAAACGTTTGTCCATTGTATTTACTTAGGCCGCCGTCTAGTGTGCCAATCCACAGATTCCCTTTTGTGTCTTCATACATGCTTTTAACCACATTGTTGGCCAGGCCCTGGGCACTTGTGTAATTAACAAAGGATTTACCGTTGAATTGACTTAACCCGCCTCCTTCCGTTCCAAACCAGAGATCTCCATTTTTGCCCTGAATCATACAGGAAACACGGTCGTCTGCCAGTCCCTGGGCCGTGCTAAAATTGGAAAATTGTTTGCCGTCGTATTTACTGACGCCGCCGCCATAGGTACCGAACCACAGGTTACCGTCTTTGTCTTCCAGCATGCACCTCACGTTATTACTTGCCAGTCCCTGTGCGGTATTAAAACTGGTAAACCTGCGACCGTTGTATTTGCTCACACCTCCTCCTTCTGTCCCAAACCAAAGCGTTCCGGTTTTGTCCTGCAAAATGCTGCGAACCGTATTGTTCGCCAGGCCTTGCGCAGAGGTATAGTTGGTAAAGTTTTTGCCGACGTATTTGCTTACGCCGCCGCCATCTGTTCCTAACCAGAGTTGTCCGCTTTGGTCACAATAAATGGCGGCCACGGAACTCAGCGCTAAGCCATCTTCGGTATTGTAGTTGGTGAAATGCGCGTAAGGGGCTCTTGGTATGCCCGTGTGGTTGGTATGTTTTGCTACCAGAATGGTTTTGGGTGACCCCGCGGGGATTTTTTCAGGGGCTTGCAAAGTATCGGCGTTCATTAACACGCCGTACACCTGGAGAGAGTTCGTTTTAAGGTTGTTGTTGGTTTGCGGAGATTCACAAGACAAGAACAAGAAATGAAGAAAAATTAACGCAGTACACTTTGACTTCATGTTTCAAAAATAGAAAATAAATTTAGAAATAGCCTAAAAATGCCGCTTTGTATCAGCTAATTGGTGCCAATTGGAGCAAATTAGAAGTGCGGATAGCCGATTGGTGGGTTATCCGGCTAAAATTTGACATACAAAGTGTTTTTTACTTACCGGCAGTTCGTAGTAGTATGTTAGGTTTTTACGTCTTTGTTTTGATTCGGCAGGAGCATGACAGGTCTTTATCTATGGTATATAAATTAACGGGTTGCTACATCTTGTTTCCAAAGAAAAATACTTCGTCGTAACGCTGGTTTTTCAACGAAATCACTATATTTAGCATGTAATCGTTTACAAACAGTTACACGGTGGGGGTAAGCTAAAATGAACACGACACGTAATGGCATTGGGACTTTAAAGGAAAAATTAAAACCACGTATCAATACAACCTGACGGATATGGATAACCAAATAAGATCAGATGAAATTACCCTTCTTAAACGAGAAATTGAGTTTCAGAAAGTGGAAATTGAAACATTGACGGCCGAACTGGCCCTGGCTAAAATGGAGTACGTTAAACAGAACGGCGAAAAACAAAAACGGGCGGAGGAATTGATTGTTGCGAACAGGGAGCTTGCGTTTCAAAATGATGAAAAACAAAAACGGGCCGAGGAGCTAATTGTCGCAAATAAAGAACTCGCTTTTCAGAATAATGAGAAACAAAAACGGGCCGAAGAATTGATCATTGCAAACAAGGAATTAGCTTTTCAAAACAATGAGAAACAAAAACGGGCCGAGGAATTAATCATTGCCAATGAGGAACTTGTTTTTCAAAATAACGAGAAACAAAAACGGGCGGAAGAATTAATCCTTGCTAATAAGGAGCTCGATTTACAGTATAAAGAGAAGCGGGAATTAACAACCGAATTAACCATCGCTTACAACGAGTTAAAGAAAACAGAAGAATATTTAAGAAATTACATTACGGGCCTCGAAGAGATGATTTTTATGACATCTCATCAGGTGCGGCAGCCCATCGCGCATATTTTAGGCGTATTGAACCTGCTGGATATGACTACCGACTATTCAAAGGACGAATTAAAGAAAATGGTGGGTTATATCAAAAAGTCAGCCGTTGCGATGGATGATTTTACGAAAGAGCTTACCGAATTTATGAATAAAGTGGGCAAGTAATTATCCGCGCCGCTCACCACCCTCGTTAAGTTCTTGTGAATTGAGCAGTAGGGCTTTGGTGGGTATGGAACGAGTTTCATATCACGCGAAAACAGTATCTTTAAATTTGAAAGGAATGGATCAAAACTATTTCCGTTTCAGCCACCGGCGCAGGTTATTTTTATACGCCGGAAAAGGTATTAAAATAGTATGTTAAGGAAAAAACGAAATAGGTTAACAGGTATCAGGCGCAAACGAACTACGTGTTTGTTTGTTTTTGGTTTAAGCGCAATAAGTTTTGGACAAGTTGCGGGTGGTGCCAGTTTATATCAGGTTATTAAAGAAAAAGACAGCTTGCTTTTTCAAATCGGTTTCAATACCTGCAATATTGGGCAATTTGAAAACCTTGTGAGTGAGCACTTTGAATTTTATCACGACCAGTCGGGTATAACGACTTCCAAACTGGCCTTCATTTCAGGAATTCAGAACAACCTGTGTAAATTACCCTATAAACCAAAAAGGATATTAGCTGAAAATACGCTGGAGGTATATCCGTTAAAGAAAAATACTATTTTGTATGGTGCCATTCAAACCGGTGTTCATCATTTTTATGCGGTAAACGGTAATAAATCCGAATACCTCACCAGCACTGCCAAATTTACACATGTCTGGGAATTAGATGGCGGAGACTGGAAATTGACAAAGGCTCTCAGTTACGATCATAAAGATTTTGTAAAGCCGGTTGAGAAAGAACGTTTGTTTATAGATAAACGGGTAACGGAAGAGTGGCTAAAACAAAAACAGATTCCGGCCGTAGGTATTGGTTTTATAAAAGATGGAAAGATGGAGCAGGTAAACGTTTTTGGTGAGTTGTCGCCAGGCAAGCCCGCGCCGTTAAACACCATTTGGAATGTGGCTTCACTCACCAAGCCAATCACAGCCCTTGTTGCTTTAAAATTGATAAATGATGGTAAATGGGATCTGGACGCACCCATTTATACAGATTATACCGATCCTGATATTGCGAATGACCCAAAAACTAAATTGTTAACCACACGGATTGTTTTGAGTCATCAAACAGGGTTTCCAAATTGGAGAGGAAATACGAAGAACGGGAAATTGGCTTTTGAATTTCAACCTGGTACAAAATATCACTACTCCGGTGAAGGATACGAATACCTGAGAAAAGCGCTGGAACACCGGTTTAATAAGTCGCTGGATCAGTTAGCGCGCGAATTGATTTTTGAACCTTTAAAGATGATGGATACCCGGTTTGTTTGGGACGAAAAAACAGAGGAGACAAAATTTGCCAAGTGGCACAAAAAGCGGGGAGAATTACATGAGACGGAAAAAAGTACCACGGTAAACGCGGCTGATAATTTATTAACGACGGTGGAGGATTATTCCAGATTTTTGCTTCACGTATTGCAGGGTGCGGGCCTCTCCGAAAAGCTCTATCAAGAAATGGTGGCCAACCAGGTCAGGATAAATGATTACAAACATTTTGGACTGGGCTGGTGGGTCGATGAAAACATAACGGGTAACAACGATTTTGCAATGGTTCATGGAGGTGATGATATTGGTGTACATACCATTGTATTTATAGTTCCCAAAACCAAACGCGCCCTTTTGATTTTTACAAACAGCGATAACGGAACCGAAGCTTTTTCGGAAATATTAGTAAAGTTTTTAGGAGAGGAGGGGCAGGGAATTCTTAATGTGGAAATGAAAAACGCTTCCCGTTAATAAAGGAGCCATTAAATGCGGTGTGCGGGGTTTGTTTAAAATTAGTCCATTTTATTTACATTTGTTTACGGTAGAAGAACTTGCTGGTAAATTTAACACTCATAAAATTCCTAACGGGGTAGGCGGTTTGTTGAAGCCAGTGTTACCCGAAAATTCGGATGAACCCATGAGTAAATTAATACAGATCATTTTGGTTGCCTCGGTATTTATCGGTTGCAGCCCCCAATACAAAAAACACAACCACTATGGAAGAGCAAACGGGCCAAAAAAACAATTCCACATCCCCTGCGGATACAACACCCAAAGTGACCGGCATCGGGGGTATTTTCTTTTTTTCTGACAACCCAAAGGAAATGAAAGAATGGTACACTAAAAATTTGGGTTTGGAGGTGAATGCCTGGGGCTCCTCAAGTTTTGATTCCAGGGACCTTAACGACCCGGAAAAAATAAATACACTCCAGTGGACGCCGTTTAAAAGGGAAAGCGATTATTTTTCGCCTTCCAAAAAGGAGTTCATGATTAACTACCGGGTGCAAAATCTGGAAGGACTTCTTAGTCAGCTCAAAGCAAATGGCGTAACGGTACTGGACAGCGTGGCCACTTACGACTTTGGAAAATTTGTGCACATCCTGGACGCCGAAGGCAATAAAATAGAATTGTGGGAACCCACAGAAGAAGCCCCGAAAGAGGAGGCTAAAAAATAAACCCGGATAAGGACCAATAAACAATCACAGCAGCATGTACAATTTTTCCTACTTTAAAGAAAAAGACCGGCAAAAAATTTTGGCGTTTCTGGAGGAATTTCCTTTTGCTTTTTTAACCGGGAGTTATTTATCCGGCGGCCAAGTGGCAACGCAGCTTCCGGTTTTGGTGGAGGAAAGAAATGGCGAACTGTTTCTGCAAGGGCACATTATGCGGAATACCGACCACCACAAAGCCTTTGTTGAAAATCCCAAGGCCCTGCTTGTTTTTACAGGCCCCAGCGCGTACGTGAGCGCTTCGTGGTACAGTAATCCGCAAATTGGGTCCACCTGGAATTACATGAGTGTTCACGTACACGGACAAATGAATTTTATGCCGAAGGAGGCTTTAATTGAGTTTATGCGGAAATTGACCCTGAAGTTTGAAAAGGGAAACACACAGTCGCTCACCATTTACGACAATCTTCCGGAGGCGTTTTTAGACAAAATGATGCCCGCCATTGCGGGGTTTGAAATAAAGGCGGAGAAGATTGAAAATGTTTTCAAGTTAAGTCAGAACCGCGACGAAAAAAGTTATCAGAACATCATCGCCAAACTGGAGGAGCAGGGTGGAAACAGCGCCTTAATTGCTGCGGAAATGAAAAAAAGGACCGACGACTTATTTCCTCCGGGCGTGGCCTGGGACGGTTCAAAATTTGATTCCTGATAATTAGAACAGCAAGTAAATAAACCGGTAGATGGATAAACGGGAAACGTTTTACCATAAGGGCGATTTTATAACAACAACCTATGGCAGCTGACAATAAAGAGGTATGGATTAATGCGGGATACGAAATCTTTGCGCTTAAAGGTCATGGGGGGTTAAAAATAGAACCACTGGCCAGGAAAGTTGGCAAAAGTAAATCCTCGTTTTACCACCATTTTGCCGACCTCGACGTGTTTATCGACGTATTGTTACAGCGTCATATTCAACAATCTTACCTCATGGCGGACAAAGAACAAAAAGCGAGTACCGTTGATCCTGAACTCATCCATATTCTTGTCGAGCACAAAAACGATCTGTTATTTAACCGGCAGTTAAGAATAAATCAAAACATCAAAGCCTATGCCGACATTTTAATTCGATCCAATAAAATTGTGGGCGATGTGTTTGTTTACCTATGGGTAAAAGATTTAAACCTGGCGCTTTCACAAAAACAACTCGAAGGGATTTTTACCCTGGCCCTGGAGAACTTCTATTTGCAGATCAATGCCGATAACCTTTGTTACGATTGGCTTTCCGCTTACTTTGCCGGCTTAAAAAAGATCACGCAGAATTTTGTTTAACGGCATTGTACGGTAGCGGCTAAAATTTTGTGGAGATCTTCATTAATCTTGTGTCCGAATTTAAATACATCACACAACATGACACACAACACTCACAAATTCTGGTTAAAAATGGCGGCCATACTGGTAGCCTGTTTCGGTCCTTTATTTTTTCTTGCTTCGGCGGGGGTCACGGAGCCGGTTCGTTTTGCTTTAGATATTTTAAGTTGGCCAATTGATGGCGCCCAGCAGTACAGCGATTCAACGCTCAGGTTCGTTTCCGCCTTAACGGGCGGATTTTTGATGGGATGGGGCGTCATGATCTGGTGTTTATCAGCCTGGGTGTACGATCTGGCTCCTGAGTTGGTGCGTAAAAGTTTACTGGCAGCAATTCTCTCCTGGTTTATTTTTGATAGCACAGGTTCCGTGGCCTCCGGAAATTCGCCAAATGTTATTTTTAATGTGTTGGTACTGATCATTGGCGTTGGGCCTATGTGGTTCCCCGCCAGGGAAAATTTGACGACGAAAAGTTAGAAGGCGGTGACCTAAGACTTTAATTGATTTCCGCAAGCAGTTGCAACAAACTGGTATCCAAAGGTTGGCTTTGCCTTTCATGGCCGTCAAAGCGGACCAAGGAATTTTCTGAAAAGTTGTATCTTTACTCTATGACAAAGACTGAAATAAAAACGGAAATTCAACGGCTTTTGTATGTGATAAGTTTTGTCTGGCTCATCAAATTTTATAAACCCTGACAACACCTAACGGCCAACACCTTGGACACTAGTAGCGGCCACCAATTGTTTCCTTTGGCAGAGCAGTTTTAATAAGTTCCATATCGCTGCTGGTTAAGGCTACATTATAAGCGCCTAAGTTTTCTTCCAAACGGTGAATTTTTCTTGTGCCGGGTATGGCGGTAATTTCATCATTCTGATTCAAAATCCAGGACAGAGCAACCTGTGCTTTTGTGACACCTTTGTCTTTTGCCAGTTGATCGATGATCTCGACAAATTTGATGTTTTCTTTTATGGCTTCGTCGGTAAATCGTGGGTTGCTCAATCTGAAATCTCCGGCCTCAAAATCATCGCGACTTTTGTAGGCGCCGGTTAAAAAACCTCTTCCCAACGGGCTGTAAGAAACGAAGGTGATTCCCAGTTCCTGACACACGTCAAAAACTTCCTGTTCCGGTTCCCGGCTCCATAACGAATATTCCGACTGAATTGCCGAAATGGGGTGTATTTTATGTGCCCGTCGGATCGTTTCCGCATTCACTTCCGAAAGACCGATGTGTTTTACTTTTCCCTGTTTCACCAAATCAGACATGGCGCCTACGATCACCTCAATTTCGACATCCGGCGCCTGACGGTGCATGTAATATAAATCGATGGCCTCTACGCCTAAATTCAGGAGACTTTGATCACAGGCCTTTTTGATGTAGTCGGGTTGTCCATTAAGCCCCAGCCATTCACCATTGGGACCTCTCATTACGGCAAATTTTGTCGCTAAAACCACCTTCTCCCATTTGCCTTTAAATGCCTTTCCTAGTAATTTTTCATTAGCGCCACTGCCATACATATCGGCCGTGTCAAAAAAATTAACCCCTAAGTCAATGGCTTTGTGTAAGGTGTTTATGGATTCGTTCTCGTCAAAAGAACCATAGAATTCTGACATGCCCATACAACCCAGGCCAATTCGGTTGATGGTGAGTGGACTATTTCCTAATTGTGTTGTGTGTTTCATTTTATTTACCATTTATGTTGCGCTACAAAAGTCGGATAATTGATAACACCGCCGTTTGCAAAAAACAATCCAACTTTTGCAAAATTCAATCAAATCGGAATTGTACGGGAGATAAACCCGAATGTTTTTTGAAGAAGTTAGAAAAATGCGCTACTTCTTCAAAGCCCAATGTAAAGGCAATTTCAGAGACGTTCCAGGGCGTTTGTTTCAACAATAACTTTGCTTCTTCAGCAATCCGGCCATTAATAATTTCAGTGGTTGTTTTGCCGGCAGTTTCTTTTAGTACTTTGTTCAGGTGATTGATGTGTACCCCTAAGGTCCGTGCAAAGTCAACAGGCGATTTAAGTTGAATGCTTTGTGTGGTACTTTCTATTGGGAATTGCCTTTCGAGCAATTCAATAAACAAGGAGGTAATTCTGCCGGAGGCATTCGTAGAACTTTCCAGGCTTTCAATCGGTTTTAATTTTTGTCCGGTATGGATCAGTTCCAGCACATAATTTCGGAGCAAATCGTATTTATAGGTGTAGTCAGAAGAAAGTTCATCGTCCATTCGTTTGAATATTCCTTCTATTTCCTGATACAGGGAATCATTTAATTGAAATACAAAATCACTGTCCGGTTTGTAAATGGGCAGTTCATCGATGAGGATTCCTGTTTTTGATTTTGACAGGAATTCTTTTGTAAAAACACAAAAAAATCCAGACTGCTCCTTATTTTGCGGCAGGTACCGGTAAGGGATCTTTGGTGTTGCAAAAAGGATTCCCTGCTTTTCGATGAGCACCGTTTTACCAGCAAACTCCACAAGGTTTTTACCTTTTATTAAGCTGATTTTATAATACAACCTTCTGTTATAGGTCATTTCGGACTTCTTGGTTCTGCTGAAATAAAATTTCCTGGTATCAAATACATTGAAGTTTCCAAAATCCGTTGAACCCATGTTGTCCAATAAATAATTTAACTGGCTGGAGTTATCCCCAAATAGTTCTTTATAAAACTCGTGGATGCTTATGTTTTTCAATTTGCAAAAATCAATGAATGGCAAAGGTAGAAAATTTTATCCGCCTGGATGTTAACACATCGACAAAAACGCATACAGAAATAGCTTAGGCTGATCCTGAATTGAATCAACCCATAACGACCAACAGAAAAAGGCGAAGGCGCTAAACAAAAGAAAATACAACCCCTCTGCATTTTTTTAACGCAAAACTGACGGTTTACCGTAGCTTTTTATTTAATTATTTGTGCTTGCTGTTGAACCGATGGGCAAATTATTATATTTAGGGCGGGAAACACGAAAAAATGCTTGTAAGTGGTTACAATTAATTGGAAATGGAAAGGCTGCGTATATACGATAGTTGGCGGCAACCCTTTGACGACAGTGCGAACTTGAAGCTGACTGCAAGAAAATAACTATAGAAACAAATAACCTTTAGACATGGCTGAACTTATCAAAGTAAACATTGACATCAGAGAACAACAAGAGAAACTTATTCTTAAAATTCCTGAGACAATCAAAGTTCCGCTTGGCTCAATTGTGCAATGGAACATCATTGGGCTGGGCAAGCGTTTTAACGAGCCACCAATGCTTTGGAGGAGGGGACTAATTTTTACTCTTTACTTTTCAGACAAATCACCATTTCGGTGGAAGAGACAGTTTATTCAACTTCATCAAGACCCAAGATTTTTCCCTTACTATCCGAGCTACATTGTTCGTTTAGCGGAGGACATCGCAGACGAGAAAGGTGATTATAAATACGGAGTAAAAGTCACAGAAGGAGAATCTGATGAAACACTATTTGATGAAGACCCTTATTTAATTGTGTTCTGATGGCTTATCAAATTGAAATATTAACTATAAGCCCCGAACTTGTAAAAAGTGTAACAGCAGCTTGCGACTCATTAAATAAGGTTCAAAGTGAATTCAGGTTTGACATTGCCGCTGAGAAATTGAGAGGCAAACTCTATACATACAAAAGAGACAAGTATAAATCAGAAGATGTTTTTAAATGGTTAACAGATTACAAGAATGAAGTAAAGGGGTATCGTCCATTTATAATTCTAATTGTAGACGGTTTTCTTTCTTCCGAAAGGTGGAGTAATCTTTTTGGGACGGCGTCTCCAAAAAATGGATTTGCAGTATTCACTACTCATGACTTTGACCAATTTGTTCAAGACAGAGTAAGATTTTGCAGATACTATTTAGTTAGATATGCTTTGAGTTTTTTAGAACCAACTTTAAAATCCCATACCGACATTGCAAGCAAGGATTGTATTTTTCATTTCAAACAGAACAAAAATGAAATAAAAATTTCTTTGGCTTCGGGTCATATTTGCGATAACTGCCGGGACAAACTCCAACCTAAACTGACAGAGGATATAAATGCAGCAATCGCAAAATTGCTTTTAGTAGTGAGTAACCAACATCCCTTTTCAATAATTTTAAAAGGTGGTGGTGTAAAAGGACTTGCTTTTGCTGGGGCTTTACTTGTATTAGAGGAGCATTTTTCGTTTAACGCATTTGCAGGGACATCAGCAGGTGCAATCGCTTCTGTTCTATTGGGAGCGGGTTATAAACCGTCTGAACTTCTTGACGAGTTGCGCAAAAAAGATTTCAATGACTTTAAGGATGCATCGTTTTTACAATCAATCGTAAACTTCATAGCTAAGAGAGGTTTCTATCCTGGTGATAGTATTGAGAAATGGATTGGCAAACTTTTGAAAGAGAAAATCAAAGAACAACTTAACGAAGTTGAATTAAGAGATTTACCAAATCATACGATTGTTTATGCAAGTAGAATCAAAGACGGAACTTTAGTATTTAATTCAAAAGGAGAAAGAAAAGAAACACATGCTGCTTACGCAGCAAGGTGTTCTATGTCTATTCCTTATTTTTTTACTCCCAAACTAGTTGATGGTATTAGGGTTTACGATGGTGGGTTGAGAAATAATTTCCCACTAAAAAGATTTGTTGAGGACAATAGTCAAAGTCCCTTTATCGGACTTTACTTGAAATCTGGTGCAGAAAAAGGAGGATGGGTTTTAGGTGAACTTCTTAACATCGCTGTTGACGGAGAAGAAGTAGAAATTGTTGATGCTAACCTTGACAAAGTAGTTATCATTGACACTCACCCAATCGCAACTACGGACTTCAATTTAACTGACGACAAAAAGAAATTTCTTGTTTTAGCAGGTAAGGTTGGAGCATTGGAGTTTATAGCAAAATACCATACCGACATTCTTCTTAACAATAACGACTTGAAAAACCTAAAAGCAGAACTTGAGATTTTGAGAAGTAAAATAATAGCATTGTAAACAGTATGAGCAAACACGACACGACATACCTTCAGACGAATAGTAGGGCAGCCGCCAACAAGAGCTTAGCGATAGTGTGCGGGCAGTGGTTAATTGAAGAGTTGTGCTTCTATTTTACATTCGTGCTTACCGACAGTTTAGTGCTTCGTATTGCCCGCCATCGCCAAGCCCCGAAACGTTACCACCAATGCTAAAAAGACAGATGACACAGCAAGACAATGACTGAAAATGTACTCTACATACAGACCATATCGACCAAGCGGACAGACAAACAGACTGACCGTGTTTTGCTATACAGACAAGTGACAATAGAAAAAGAAAAAGCCGATCCATCACATTTTTTAAAATTTCTTTTGTCCTGCCGCATAAACGGCACATTTGGTTTTGCCCGCCACACAAGCCAACCCTTCGCAAAACCAAAAGAGCTGTTTTTTGCCAACGCACTGACAATAATTCGTATTTTGCAATAATGTATTTGACTGAATAAACAATAGAAAGAACCTGTTGAAGCGTAAATAAAATAACAAATAACAATGAGTGAAGATTTCATAAAAGAGTTAGACGACCTTTACATCCGATACGGGTATGAGCCTCGCAAAAACAAGGCTACTCGTGTTTACCTGTTTACTAAAAGTATTTACAACGGTGCTGACATAGTAAAAACGGGAACGGATGAAGAAGCAGAGGCATTAAGGAAACAATATGCCGGTTCAGGTTATGCAGTTAAAGTAAGAGCTTTCAAAAACATTGAAGAAGCGGAAGATTATCTATTCAAAGACTTCTTTAAAGCAGATGGCGTAATTCAAAATCTTAAAAGACGTTATGAAACTTTCGTTAGCAAATTGATGAATAATTTGCCTGAAAATGCAAAATATCAATACATCAGGAGTTCATACGATTTCACAAACTATAAACTTGACCAAGACGACACTAAAACAATATCTATTGGTGCCGATGATGACAGTAACGCATTAGTTACCAAAATTACCAAACAAATCAATGAACACGTTGGTCCACTATTAATCATTCTTGAAGCAGCAGCAGGTTATGGAAAAACTTGTACTGCATATGAAATTCTCAACGAGTTCATTTCAATACCTTCAAACAAACTACCATTCTTTACCGAACTTTCCAGAGATAGAAAAGCATCAATTTTCAAACACATATTGGCTTTTGAAATTGAAGAACAATTTTCAAACCGTGTTGATTCGAATGTTGTAATTCACCAAATTAAAAAAGGACGCATTCCGCTAATCATTGACGGTTTTGACGAATTGATTTCAAAAGACTTTTCTTTCTCTTCAAACCAGTTTGAGCAGGTTGAAAGTATGCTTTCGACAATAGTTGATTTGCTAACCGACAACGCTAAAGTAATCATCACTTCACGTAAAACGGCAATTTTTAATAGTGAAGAATTTCACAATTGGATGATTGACCGAAATATTGATTATACGCTTTCAAAAATTACCATTTCAGAACCATCTATCGAAAATTGGCTTCCGAAAGAAAGACTTGAAATTGTACAATCAAACAATTTTCCAGTTGAGCAAATTGCAAATCCTGTTCTCCTAACATACTTGCGTTACGTAAAATTAGAAGAACTCAAAGAAATGGGTGTTGAAGGAAAATCTATTGTTGACCGATACTTCGACTTCTTACTAACGAGGGAGCAAACAAGACAAGGTTTATTGATTGAGCCGGAAACACAATTAAGAATTTTCAGAAAACTGGTTCGTTTCCTTACCGAATGGGATGTGAAAGCTGAATCAAAGGAATTTATAAAAGATTTAATCCTTGATTACAATAAGACCATTTTAGAAGAAACCAAAAGGAAATATACTCCCGACAAAAGGCCAAGAACAGACCAGCTTGCAGATATACTCTCAAACCACGCCTTTTTGGACAGAAAAGAAAAGGGAATGATTGGTATTGTGAATGAATTTGTTTTGGGTACGTTAATCGGAGAAAATTTGATTTTAGGAAAGTACTTGCAATACAGTAAAAACTTCTATGAGAAGTTATCGCAAATGTTTGCTTTGCTTGCCATTCAAGCATATCAAGTGCAACCAAAAGAAAACAAGGAGAAACTTTGGCAAGTATTTAATGACTATCCATTTCCTTTCGAACCTCAATTTTATTTCAAAATTGACATTGATTTCAAGAATGAAATTGTAAGAAACTACAAGCAAGCTATTCTCAACGATTTTACTTTAGACAGTTATTCATTTACTAAGCAGGGACAGTTTGAATCAGCAATATTCACGGCTTGCACATTTACCAATTGTGAATTTTCGTTTGAAGCTTTTAAAAACTCTTCATTCGTAAATTGCAGATTTTACAACTGTCATTTAGTTGATTCAGGTGTTGCTTATTCAGACAGCTATTTTACCATATTTGGTTGCACAGGCGACAATGGATTTGTACAGAAAATTTTCGATTGTGAAGAAGTAAAAACAAACGAAAACGTTAATGTAGAAAAAGAGATTCTTGAACTTTATTTCAAGAAAGGAAGTTTTAAGCCCCGACACAGACAACTTTCACATATTAAAAATGAACTTTCAGAAATAGATACCAAATCTGTAAGTCGTGTTTTACATAAACTTGAAGCAGAAAGTATTATTCAGTTAAACGGTGACTTGAGTTTCTTGACTCGTCAGGGAATTTCTTACTACAACGATAAATATAGAAACAGTTAAATAATGTCAGAATACGGTTTAGAAATAATTGAAAAGCGTTTAAAGGAAAAACTTGTTAATGAACTAACGAGAACAGGGCTTTTGTTTCGTTTGTTTTCAAGAGTAAAGGAACAAACTTCAATAGACGAAAAATTTACACGAAAGACCTATTCAGCCGACACTGAATTGATGCAAGACTTAATTGGCTTTCGTATTACAACCTATTTTAGTGATGATGTTAAAATAGTAGTTGACTTATGTGAAAAGATATTTGGCAAAGTTGAGCTAGTTTATGATGAACCTTCTTCGGAAGTTTTCAAGCCACTTCGCAAAAATATGATTTGCCGAATGCCCGAATACGAAACAGGCGTATTTATGGAAATGAAACCAAACAATCCGCAATACGAACTTATCGATAATACCTTTGAAATTCAATTCAGAACAACACTTTCCGAAGGCTGGCACGAAGTTGATCACTTAATGAGATATAAGTGTAAACCTGACTGGGAACCGCTTGCAACTGAGGGTAGAATGTTAAATGGAATTTATGCAACACTTGAAACAAATGACCAAGCCTTAAAAGCTTTGTTTGATGACATTTCGTATCAACATTACAAGGCAAAAAAATGGGAAGCTATGTTGCGCAATAAACTACGTTTACGCTTTCTACTAAAAGGACTTGACTCTGAAACCGTTAATTACTTAAATGACAATTTAGATGTTGGGAAAAAGCTATTCAAGTTGAATAGAAACAAGATTTTGAAAACTTACATAGACTCAACACTTGCTTTTCCAGTAACTTTTGACAATTGGATGTATTTCATTAATTTCTGCTTCCTGAAAGATGATTTTATTACTTCAAAAACACAACCAGTTTTATTGGAAGAATTTGAACTAGCATTTAATGGACAAGAAAAATAGCCCACTCATTTTGCAAGCACATTGCCAAAGCTGTTGTTTCCAGAGAGGAGTTGAAAACATTAATTGAATTAACACTTCAAAAAACAAAAGAAGCCGAAACTCCTTTGCCGCAAAGCCTTAAAAGGCAAATTCTACGTTGGGTTTCTTACCCTTCTTTTTTGCCGATTATTTATGCTATAGTTAAAGAAAATGCTCACTCTAAAAATGACTTGAAGAAGTGTGAGGACCAATACAATTTACCGATACGTTGGGAATCTTCTGGTTTATCTGGGTTAATAGGTCCAATACTTGATGGAGATGAAAATAATTTTAGTCTTAACGATAAAATAAAGAGTCATTAAATAAATGGATTGAGCAAAACGAGGAAATTTTTGAACTGATTGTTTCGAGTTATTACAACCAGAAAAATTCGGATGAAGAAAATAAACGAGTTATTTTAGATGAAGCAAAGCGTTTAGCGCAAAGATTGTCGATTTAATCAAGCAACCCTTTTTATAAAGGCGGGTTGATATCAGTCGATAGAAGCAAATTACCGCAGCAGGATGATTGGTATTAACTAACATTTTTTTCGTATGCAGGTAATAAACTATTTTTTAATGATCCATTGTAGGTCGCAACGCAGGATGCGTCGGAGGCCCAACTAAATCAGCTATCCAACCGTTTCCAACAACACCCCCTCACAAATACCCCTTCTCACACAAATAAGCCGTTACATCGTTCAGTTCCTTACCGGTCTGCAGGGGCAGGCGGCTGCGCTGGCGGTCTTTCAAACTCAGCACCTCCAGTTCGTCAGGGGCATGGTCAGCAGGCGCGGCTTCGGCTACCGTCAGGTTGTTGGGCAGGTAAATCCGCAACACGGCGCCGAGTATTTTATAAGAACCCACCCATTGGTAGTCCTGCAAAATTTTACCGTCCTTAAAATACAATTTGGCCCGGCGGTCCCGTGCCACCGGCTCGTAAACGGAAGGGTCAGCCGGGTCCTTCATGGCCGTGTCAACCCGGTTCAGGCGCGGGTCGTTTAAACTCAGGCGCCTGTATTTGAGTAAAAACAAGGTTTCACTGCGGGGATCCACCGCATTGTCACTCACCAGTTCGTTGCGCACAATTTCCTGTTCCAGTTTCAACCCGTAATACTTTTCAAGTTGCACCCTGTTCCCGCTCTGGGTAAAATACACGGTGTAATAGGGGTTGGCATCGTCCCCATGGGGCGCCTGTGGGATGAACTCGGCCAGCAGTAAATGGTTTAAACCATACAAGGTGTAGTGGTGGTAAGGCAATTGTTTTTTTTCTTTTAGCAGGGCGTAGGGCAGGCCTTTGTTAAAAATGGTGTCCAGACTCAGGAGCACAGTGCCCTTGCGTTTGGATTCCGCTTTTTTGGCCAGGTGTTTAGCAAAACGCCGTTTTTGGTAACGGCTTTGCGCTTGCGCCACTTGTAGCGTCAACACCAGGAGGAGGAGGAACAGGAGATTTCGCATGTTTTTTTACCGTGGTGTAATTTACGGTTTTTGTGTTGAGAATGGGTGCTTCTTTTTTTGCTTGAACAGAATTAGCAATTCGAAAAGTGTTCTTGTTAAGATTTTACTTTTCTTCCTTGATGAAGAAAAGTAACAAAAGAAATCAAGGCTGCATAAACTTCAGCAGAAATCGGCGCAATCTCAAGCCGACGCTACGAACTCGGCTCGTCAAAAGAGGCGGACGAGCCTCAAACAGCGTAGCGTCCACGCGCCAGCAGCTCAAAAAGCGTGTTAACGCACAAACGGGTTAATTGGGCTAGTTTTTTTCGCGCGTTTTTGAGATCACTTGATTTCTTCGCTGAATTTTATGAGGCCGGGTTGGTAATCCCGGCCTTTCATCCCACAGTATCATTTCGACCAACGGGAGAAATCTCATGGTAAAACGTATCATTGGATTTCTCAGGACAACGAATCACCTCCCAATTGCCTTTGCAATGACTGGCTTGAGGTTTTTTTTCATCCGCTTGCCGGAGCAATGGCATAAAAAAACCGCCAGGTTACTGACGGTTTTTAAAAGAGTGAATGTGTTAGTGGTGGTGGTGTCCGCCCGGTCCGTGAATGTGACCGTGGTCCAGCTCCTCGGCAGTGGCTTCGCGCACTTCTAATACCTCACCAATAAAATGCAGGTCGTAACCGGCCAGTGGATGGTTAAAATCCATTTCCACGTCCTCGTCGTTTACCGACAGTACTTTACCTACCAGTGGATTACCCTCTGCGTCGCTCATTTCCAGGTCTTCGCCCACCTTTACGCGTTTATCGTCAAATTTGCCATCCACAAAAAAAGCGGCTTTATCTATTTTTACAACGTAGTCTTTTTCGTAAAGTCCATAACCATTTTTGGCGCCGATCCTAAAATCGAACTTATCGCCTTTTTGTTTTCCGTTCAGGTTCGATTCAAAATCGGGCAGCACGCCGCCAAATCCAAACAGAAACGAAAAGGGGTGTTCCTTTGAGGTTTCTTCAATTAATTCTTCAGGTGCGTCACCTTTACTGGCCGTTAAATAGTAATTAACTGAAACCGCTTTGTCTTCTGAAATGATCATGATATTTTCTAATTTATTGCTTTGAAAGTACTAAAATTAATTTAACTGCCTGGTGTTTTTTTCCAATAAATACACAAATTTTTCCCGCGACAGATTGGGGTTTATTTCCCCGAACAGGGTAATGGATACGTCGCCGGTTTGCTCGCTCACCGTGATGGCCAGGGCATCGGTGTTTTCGGTAATGCCCACAGCCGCACGGTGCCGCATGCCATAATTGGCCGGAAAGTTTTCTTTTTCGGTAACCGGCAATACACAACGCGCCGCCACAATGCGGTTGTCCTGAATAATGACCGCGCCATCGTGCAGGGGCGAATTTTTATAAAAAATATTCTCCAGCATGCGGTCGGTTAAACCCGAATCAATCACATCGCCGGTATTGATAAAAAACTTGAGGTTGGAGCGCCGCGCAATCACAATCAGGGCGCCGGTTTTGGAAGCGCTCATGTTAAAACAGGCATTCACCAGCATGGGAATGTCCAGCGGAATGTCCTGACTTTCTTTGGGTTCGCTGTTAAACTTAAAAAGTGTTTTCCAGTTTTTGTTACGCAAAAATTCGTTGGAACCAATGTACAATAAAAATTTACGGATCTCCTGCTGAAACACAATCATTACCGCGATAACGCCTACATTTACAAACTTACCGAGCAGGGAACTCAGCAGTTTTAATTCAAAAGCCTTAATCACAATGTAGGCCACATAAATGAGGGCCAGGCCAATAAAAATATTAATGGCCGGTGTGCCTTTTACCAGGTTGTAGGCCAGGTACAAAATAACCGCCACCAGCAAAATATCAATGGCGTCGTTAATTCCGAATGAAATGAAACTGATAAACGGCATCAGGGTTTAAGCTCTGTTTTTTTTGTAATGCTGGTATGTTCTTCGTACATCTGGTGCACCAGGCCATCCGAAAGTCCTACCTGCGGCACAAATACTTTTTCAATGTCGGCATTTTTCATCACGGTTAAAAACACCTTGGCGGCGGGAATAATTACATCGGCGCGGTCGGGCTTCAGGTCCAGCCGTTCAATACGTTCCTGGTAAGTGTATGAACACAACATTTCGTAAATGCCTTTGAGGCGTTCGTAACTTAAATGTTTGGTTTCTTTTTTACCGCTGAGTTTAAATATTTTATTGATGTTGCCTCCCGAGCCAATGCCAAACAGCGGATGAATGCCTACCGTGTTGCGTTTTAACCAGGCCTTCATTTCTTCCCACTCTTCCTTGCCGGTTTTATCTACCAGAATCCGCACCGTGCCAATGTTAAACGATTTGGCGGCAATCACTTTGTTATCGTAATACAGGGTGAGTTCGGTACTGCCACCGCCCACATCAATGTACAAATACGCGTGTTTGGGGTTCAGCAATTCTTCAATATGGTTGGAAAAAACGAGGGCCGCTTCGTTTTTACCATCAATGATTTCCACGTTAATGCCCGCTTCGTTTTTAATGCGATCAATGATTTGTTGTCCGTTACTGGCGTCGCGCATGGCGCTGGTAGCCACCGCCTTGTAGTTGAGTACTTCGTAAGCTTTGATGAGTTCGCTGTAACCGCGCAGGGCTGTAATTAATCGGTTGGCTTTTTGTTCAGAGATTTTTCCGTGCAAAAACACATCTTCCCCCAAACGGATGGGCATACGAATGAGTTCTTCTTTGGTGAAATGCGGTTTGCCGTCCACAATGAACACCCGGCTGAACAGCAAACGGATGGCGTTACTCCCAATATCAATAGCTGCAAATACCATCAGTTTGTGTGCATCATTTTATGTTTAACAGAATTTTTTACGGCCTCGTTCTCATTTTTGAGGTACACGTACACGGCATCCTGTACACGTACTTTTTTCTCACCGGGACGGGCCCGTTTATAAGCGTTTTCCTGTTTCCGGTCAATAATCCTCACTTTGGTATTGCCTGAAAGTTGTATGTTGATGATGTCTTTAATTTGTTTGCGGATCTCCTCATCGTAAATGGGTACCGCCACTTCGCTACGGTTATCCAGGTTGCGGTTCATCCAGTCGGCCGAGGAAATAAATATTTTTTCCTGCCCGTTGTTGTGAAAAATAAACACCCGCGCGTGTTCCAGGTATTTGTCCACAATGCTATAGGCTTCAATGTTGTCGCTCCAGCCTTCCATGTCGGTTACTAACGAACAAGCACCGCGAATGATCAGTTTGATGTGAACGCCCGCGCGGCTGGCTTCATACAGTTTACCTATCATTTCCCTATCCACCAGCGAGTTCATTTTTAAGGTGATGGCGGCGGGTTTTTTATTTTTGGCGTGCTGAATTTCTTTGTTGATGAGCTGAATAAAATCCTTGCGCATAAAAAATGGCGCCACAATTAAATGTTTAAAGGACTGCACTTTAAAGTTGTTCTCGTAAAAATCAAAGATCTTGATGAGGTCGGCCGCAATTTCTTTGTTGGCGGTGAGCAAGGAAAAATCGGTATAAATCCTGGAGGTCTGTTCGTTAAAGTTGCCGGTGCCAATGTGCGCGTAATGCACCTCCTTGCCGTTTTCGCGGGCAGTGACCAAACATAATTTGGAGTGTACTTTTAATCCCGGCACCCCATAAATAACACGGGCGCCTTCTTCCTGTAACTTGTTGGCCCAGTAAATATTATTCTCCTCGTCAAAACGCGCCTGCAATTCCACCAGCACGGTTACCTTCTTGCCATTTTTTACGGCATTGATCAGGGCGTTAGCAATTTTGGATGAGTCGGCCACCCGGTACAAGGTAATCTTTATACTCTCCACCGAAGGATCGATGGAGGCCTCGCGCAATAAATTGATGATGTGGTTATACGTGTGGTAAGGATAGTGCAGTAAAATGTCTTTGTGTTTGATGGCTTTCAGCGTGGTAACCGGATTATCCGCCAGATCTTTGTGCTGCAGGGGAATGGGGTGATAATACGATAACTCTTTTTCGCCCAGGGTCGGGAACCGGATAAAGTCTTTAAAGTTGTGGTAACGCCCACCGGGAATGGCATTGTCTTTTTTTGACATGCCTAATTTTTTCATGATGTGTTTTAACATGTCGTCGGGCATGGCAGCGTCGTACACAAAACGCACCGGTAAACCTTGTTTACGGGCTTTAACGCTTTTGGATATTTTTTCGATCATGCTTTTGCTCACGTCGTTATCCATTTCCAGTTCCGCGTCGCGGGTGAGTTTAATGTTGTAAGCTTCGGCGGTGCGGTAACCAAATACTTCAAAAATCTGGTCGGTATTAAAACGGATCACATCGTCCACCAGCATGATGTAGTGTTTTTTGCCGTGTTGTGGCAACACTACAAAACGGGAAACCGTCCGAGAAGGAATTTCAATAAGGGCGTATTTAATTTTTTTGTGGGCAATGGATTCCAGCTTCAGGTACAAATAACTGGCCTTGTCCTTCATATAAGGAAAGGGTTTGCTGTCATCAATCATCACCGGGAAGAGGTTCGACACCAGTTCGTTGGTAAAATACTCGGTCACATAAATGCGCTGGGTGCTGGTGAGTTGTTTTTCGTTAACAATAAACACATTTTTAAGGGCCAGCTCCTGCAACAACTCCTGGTAAATATTTTCGAACGTAATTTGTTGTTCAATGGCTTTTCGCTGCAGGCGCGTCAGCAGCTCTTTGGGGTCTTCGCCATAAACGGCCAGGGCTTTTCTACCCAACTTTAATAAACGTTTTACAGTGGCTACGCGCACCCGGTAAAACTCATCGCGGTTGTTGCTAAAAATGCCAAGAAATTTAAGGCGTTCAATCAGCGGCGTGGTTTTATCGGCGGCTTCCTGCAACACCCGTTCGTTAAAGGAAAGCCAGCTGATTTCGCGGTTAATGTATGGAAACTCTTTACTCTTCATATGCGTGATGGCGGAAATTAATCCCGGTTTTTAAATTCTTTTGGAAACTGGTGAAAATCTATTTTTCCTGTTTTAGGACTCAGGCTTTCCCAGTTGCTTAATTCAAACTGAAACGACACGATGCCACAGGTGGGTACGTTGTCGAAAAAAAGATCGTCGGACAGGGTGTTACAAATGTTAGTAAAGGCCGGGTTGTGCCCAAACAACATGACGTGTTTTTTATGGCCGCCCTGAGTTCGGATAATGGAGAGCAGGGTTTGTTCCGTGCACTCGTAAATGTTTTTTTCGATGGTAAAATGGTGCATGTCCAGATCAAACGCGCGGGCAAAAATAAGCGCAGTGCTTATGGCGCGAGTAGCGGTGCTGCTAATGATCAGGTCAGGTTTCCCGCCTTTGGTTGCCAGCCATTTACTCTGGCTATAAGCGTCGGTGTATCCCCGCTCGCTCAGAGGTCGGTCCACGTCCTTCAACAATTCGTCGCCCCAGTCGCTTTTGGCATGCCTTATAAATGTCAGTTGTTTCATACTGGTTGTTATTTTTTTAATTATTTATTTTACAGAATTGTGAAAAGGCCCGGTTCTGTTTTTTTTAAAGCTAATTCCTGCTAAAAATACCATTACGCTTAAAACTTGTCAAATTCTGCAACAGGTTTAATGACTTTATTCATAACCAGTTAAAAAAACAACACAAATTAAAGTACTTTAAGTCCTAAATTTACGGAAAACCTGAGGTTGTTATGAGTAATAATTCAACAATTAAATGCCCTAATTGTCAACACGAATTCCCGATTGAAAACGCTTTGTCACAAAAGATCGAGGACGATATCCGTGGCAAGTACCTGAAGCGTTACAACGAGGACAGACAAAAGCTGGAGGCGGAAAAGAGCCAGCTGGCAAAGGAAACGGAGCAGCTCAAGTTGTTGGCCGAAAACCAGGACCGGATTGTGGCCGATAAATTGAAGTTGGAAAAAGGGCGCCTTGAGCAGGAGGCCATTAAAAAAGCGGCGGGCGAAATGCAGTTACAATTAGAATCCCTTAACAAAGAATTAACCGACAAATCGCAAAAACTGAAAGAGAGCCAGCAAAAAGAACTGGAACTCATGCAAAAGGAAAAACAGATCAAAGAGCGGGAAGAAAGCCTGAAACTTGACCTTGAAAAACAAATGCTGGAGCGTCAGAAAGAGATTGAAGACCGCGTAAAAAAAATGGAAAGCGAACGCTCGGATCTAAAAATAAAAGAACTGGAAAAAAAACTGGCCGATCAGGTAGAACTGGCCGAAACCATGCGCCGCAAAGCCGAACAGGGCAGCATGCAATTGCAGGGCGAGGTGCTGGAACTGGCCCTGGAAGAATTGCTGAGAGCCAGTTTTCCGTTTGATACCATTGAAGAAGTGGCCAAAGGGGTGAAGGGCGCCGATTGTGTGCAACTGGTTAAAAATAACCTGGCGCAACCCTGTGGTAAAATCATTTACGAAAGTAAACGTACCAAAGTATTTACGCAGGAATGGATTGAAAAACTGAAAACCGACATGCGGGCGCAACAGGCCGATATTGCCGTAATAGTTACCGAGGTGTTGCCAAAAGATATGGACGCGTTTGGGTTTAAAGACGGCGTTTGGATCTGCCGTTTTTCGGAAGTAAAACCCCTGGCCTTTTTGTTGCGCGACAGCCTGTTAAAAATACACACGGCTCTGGTGAGCCAGGAAAATAAAGGCGAAAAAATGCAAATGTTGTACGATTACCTCACCGCCAACGAGTTCAGGCAAAACATAGAGGCCGTGGTGGAAGGATTTATGGCCCTGCGCAAAGGCATCATTACCGAAAAGGTTCAAATGGAAAAGATCTGGAAGGAACGCGAAAAACAGCTGGATAAAGTACTGCTGAACACCACCCAGTTTTATGGCTCCATTAAAGGCATAGCGGGTAACGCCGTGGGCGATTTAAAGATGCTGGAATAACCAAAAATCACAAAAAAAATTAATTCAACACCCTGTTTGGGGCGTTTGAAACAAATTCACTACCTTTAAAATTCTTGAATTTTAGTGTGTTTAAACGGCAACTTCTATACCTGTTCCTTCTAACGGCATCTTTTGCCAGGTCACAGTTTAATTACGGTCACCAAATGGATTTCGGAAAAAACCGCATCCAGTACCAGCGGTTTATTTGGACCTATTTTGATTTTGAGCGTTACCGCGTGTATTCTTACCAGGGCGGTGGCGAAATCAGTAAATACGTGTCGGTAAGCGTGAGCAAACAATTACCGGTGCTCGAAAAACGACTCGATTTCCAAATGGATGAAAAGATCAACATTTTGGTGTACAACAATCAGGGCGATTTTAAACAAAGTAACTTAGGGTTAAGCAGCGACGATCAAAACAACATTGGTGGTGTTACCAAAATTATTGGTGATAAAATCAGTGTGTATTTTAACGGCTCGCATGCCGATCTCGACCAGCAGATCAGGGCGGCGCTGGCGGAACTGCTTATTAACAAAATATTATACGGTGGCAGCGCGCGCGAAATGGTCCGAAATTCCACACTCCTTAACCTGCCACCCTGGTTTACACAGGGTCTGGTGCGGTACTTGTCGGAGGGCTGGAATTCTTACAGCGATAACCTGATGTACGATGATATCAAAAATCAACGCTTCAATTCCTTTAACCGGCTCACCGGTGATCAGGCGGCGCAGGCAGGCCATGCCCTTTGGTACGAAATTGTGGGCACTTACGGCGAAGCGCTGATCCCCAACATTCTTTACATGACCCGGGTAACGCGCAGTCCCGACAACGCGTTTTTATATGTGTTAGGCATCTCCCTTCAAAACCTGATCTACGATTTTACCGATGCGTATAATCGCAGGTTGTTTAACTTTAAAGATTCACTCCGCCGTTCGCCCATCAACAATAACAGCGTACTTAAAAAATACAAAACCAACCGGCACTACTCCCAATTAAAATTAAGTCCGGATGCGAAAAAAGTGGTGTACGCGCGTACCGAACTGGGCCAGATCAGGGTGTACATGAATGTATTGGGCGAAAAAAAACAACAACGTCTGCTCAAATACGGGCCGAAGGTAGAGCAGATCGATGATTTCAGTTATCCGCTGCTGGCCTGGCATCCAAATGGTAACATCGTGGCCATGGTTTATGAACGCAAGAACCAGATCATTATTCATACCATTGATTTTGAAAGCAAGGAAACGGTGAAACGTAACCTGCCCGGCTTTGAAAAAATTAACAGCGTGGCCTTTAGCAGCGATGGAAAAAAACTTGCGTTAAGCGCCATTAAAAAAGGAAAAGGCCAGAGTGATATTTTTGTGTTTGGCCTGAACACCAGCGCCATTGAGCAGTTAACGAATGATATCTGGGACGATCACAACCCGGTATTTGTCAATAAATCCAAACAGGTTATTTTTGAGAGCAACCGGTTTAATGACACCATTAAGGCCAGCGACGATGCCAATTATTTTGTCAGAATCAACCGCAACGCCGATCTGTTTATGGCTCAGTATCCGTTTAGGAGTAAAGCCCTGGTGCGGGTCACCAATACCCCCGAAACCAACGAAACGCAGGCACAGCCCTACAAAGACCAACACATTACTTACCTGAGCGACAAAAACGGAATTTATAACCGTTACGTGGCGGAGTACGATAGCAGTATAGCCTTTGTGGATACCACTGAACATTACCGTTATTTTTTTAAATCGAAAGTCATTACCAATTACGACCGTAATCTTCTTGAACAAAACATTAACCTCGAAGGTACCCATGTGGCCGACGTAATTTATGCCAATGGCGCCAACATGTTGCTGGTAACACCGATCGAAAATTTAAGCCAGGTTACCATTCCCGATCCAAACAATACCTGGCACCGGGGGTTTATCCGTCCCATTGTAACCGATCCGTCTAATTACAGGGACCAGGGCCGGCCAACAGAAAATATCAGTCCTGAAAAAAATAACGAAAATGAAAAATCGGGGATCGATTTTGATAACTATAAATTTGACGGAGAAAAAGACAAAACAAAAGAAAACACGGAGCCGGCAAGGGCCACCGACCCGGTTGCGAAAAACGATTCGATCGCTGCCAGAAAAAAAACGGGTCCGGCGCCTTTCCGCTTCCCGATACAAAAAAATTATTACACTTCCTTTTATACCGATTACGTGGTTACGCAATTTGACAATTCGTTTTTGGCCAATAACTATCAACTATTTTCGGGTGGCGGATCTCCCATCTATTTAAATCCGGGTTTTAATTTTCTCACAAAAGTAGCCATCAGCGATTTGTTTGAAGACCAGCGCATCGTAGGCGGTTTCAGGATCAATCCTTCGCTCGATAACGAATTCATGATTTCGTGGGAACAACGAAAAAAACTTTTCGATCATCAGGTAGTTCTCGACCGGCAGACATTTGCGCGGGTGCCCATCACAACAGCCGATGGTTCCGCATTTACAGGCCGGGTAAACACCCACACCGTAAAGTACTCGGTAAAATATCCATTTAGTGTGGCTTCTGCTTTGCGTCTTTCGGTATTGTACCGAAACGACCGTACAGTGCCTTTATCACTCGGTGATTTTTCGTTACCAAAACGTCCGTTGTACGAAAACATGGGCGGTTTGCGTCTGGAGTATATTTTTGACAACACCCGCAAAGTGATGCTTAACATCATGAACGGCATGCGCTTTAAAGTGTGGACCGAATACTGGCGGTTTAACGATCCAAAACGCCGCGATCTGTTTACGTCAGGTTTCGATGCCCGGCATTATCAAAAAGTACACCGGCAAATTATTTGGGCCAATCGTTTGGCTGGTGGTAACTCCATGGGAACCGACCGTTTGATCTTTTACATGGGCGGTGTGGATAACTGGTTAAATCCGAGCTTTAACACCAACATTAACATTGTTAATCCTTCGCAATATGGCTTCCAGACACTGGCAACCAACCTGCGCGGCTTTAGCCAGAACATTCGCAATGGAAATAACTTTTTGGTGTTTAATTCGGAATTACGCATTCCGGTGATCCGTTATTTATTAAACCACCCGGTTAGGTCCGATTTCCTCAACAACTTCCAGATAATTGGTTTTGCCGATGTGGGGATGGCGTGGAATGGCGTTAACCCGCTTAGTAAAGAAAATACTCAAAATACTCAGGATTATTACTACGAAGGTACCTCCATTGTGGTTACCGTGATCAACGAAAAAAATCCTCTGGTGGGTGGCATGGGCTTTGGCCTGCGGTCGCGGCTGCTGGGGTATTTTATCCGTCTTGATTTTGGGTGGGGTATTGACAACTGGAAGATCCAGGAGAAACGAATAGTAGGTTTGTCGTTAACAACCGATTTTTAATGGCGCAATTAATTTCAGCGGATGAAATACATCAATTGGTATCGGTTTACGCTGAGCCGGTGAAACACATCAGACGGCACCTGCATCAGTACCCGGAACTTTCCTTTGAGGAATATAAAACCTCGGAATTTATTCAGCAACAATTAAAACAGGCGGGCATTCCTTTTACAACCGGGCATGTAAAAACCGGAATCATAGCACTGATAAAAGGAAACAATCCCGATAAAAAAACCATTCTACTGAGGGCCGATATGGATGCCCTGCCCATCACAGAAAAAAACGAGGTGACTTACAAATCGTGCAACGCTGGGGTGATGCACGCCTGTGGGCACGACGCGCATTCGGCCTGCGCTCTGGGAGCAGCTTTTATCCTGAACCAGTTAAAAAACCAATTTGATGGAACGGTTAAGATCATGTTTCAACCCGGCGAAGAGTTACTGCCGGGGGGTGCCAGCCTTATGATCGAAGAAGGCGTGTTGGAAAATCCACGCGTGGATAAAGCCATTGCTCTGCACGTTTTTCCAAGCATGGAGGTCGGCAGGGTGGGGTTTAAAAGTGGTATGTACATGGCCAGCACCGATGAATTGTATTTAACTATAAACGGTAAAGGGGGCCATGCGGCCATGCCAGCGGAGTATAACAACCCGCTGCTGATCGCTGCCGAAATAGTATTGGCGGTCCAAAATAAATTTATGAGACCCGGCGCGTTAAAAGGTACTGCCGGAGAAAACATCCCAACGGTTGTGGCCTTTGGTAAAATAGAAGGGAAGGGTGCCACCAATGTTATTCCAGCCAGTGTAGAGTTGGCCGGCACCTTCCGAACCATGGACGAAAACTGGCGGGCCAGTGTTCATGGGCAGTTACAGGAACTGGTAAAAACCATTTCAGAAAACTACCAGGCGCAATGCGTTTTAAGAATTGAAAAAGGATATCCTTTTTTAGTAAATGATACTCCCTTCACCAATTCCTGCATGGAAGCCGCGCAATTATTTCTGGGAAAAGAAAAGGTGGAGGAATTACCGCTGCGAATGACGGCTGAGGACTTCGCCTTTATTTCGCAAAAAGTGCCGAGTTGTTTTTTTAGGTTAGGAACGGCCAACAAAGAAAAAGGAATTACGGCCGGGGTTCACACGGCTACGTTTGATATCGATGAAGAAGCCCTTCTAACCGGTGTGGGACTAATGGCCTGGCTGGCCCTCCGCGAATTAGCGGCTTAAATCAACCCTACGCTCACAGTAATTGCTCATGTGTTTATTCGCCGGGTGTGTTCTGATACAGGCCGATAGTTTTTCTTTAGTAAAATCATTTCAGCCAAAGGAAAAAGAAGCGGGACATAAACCGGTTCAGCATACCTGATTCCCCACACAATTTACTATCTTTAAAATCGTTATTCCATGGTGTATTTGCGGCGATTAGGGGTTCTAATGGTGTTTTCCTTTATTTTGTTAAAAGGAAACGCGCAGGTATTTCATCCCAAACAAATTAAATCCTTTACAATTATCCGTGATACATTGGTATTGGATAGTTTGAGCCTGGTACCTGGCAGCATTTATTTTAAAACCTTTCCTGAAAGCGATTCGGTCAACGCACCGAAAATAAATTATAAATTCCACGCCCTGATCTTTCCAGGCAAAAAGCCCGACAGCCTGCAGGTTTCCTACAAACGGTTTCCCTATAATTTTGAGTACAAATACTTTCACAAAGACCCTGCCAGTCTTTACAGGGACTTATCGCGCCCTAACAATCCCTTCACCATTAACTACAACACCCGTAGTACACAGGATAATTTATTTCAAAACGACGGACTCAATAAAAACGGGAACATCAGCCGGGGTATTTCCTTTGGCAATAATCAGGATGTGGTGGTCAACTCTAACCTGAACCTGCAGGTGAACGGGAAATTAACTCCCGAAATAGACATGGTGCTGGCCGCAACCGATAACAACATTCCCTTTCAGGCCGATGGCACTACGGCACAATTGCAGGAGTTTGACAAAGTATTTATTCAGTTAAACAACGCCAACACCAAGCTGGTAGTCGGCGATTATCAGCTTTCGCGGCCGCAAAACAGTTACTTCATGAATTTTTACAAACGGGCGCAGGGGCTGTATGCCGAAAACAGTTATGTGGACAGTTCCGCGAAAACCCCTCTGGTGTTTAAAACACAGGTTTCGGGAGCGGTGTCGCGCGGTAAATTTTCGCGCCAGGTTTTTTTTGGTACCGAAAACAACCAGGGGCCCTATCGTTTAAAGGGCGCCGGCAACGAGCCGTTCATCATCATTTTGAGTGGTACCGAAAAAATATACATCGATGGAAAACTCATGCAGCGTGGGCAGGAGAATGATTACATCATTGATTACAATACCGGGGAACTTACGTTTACCGCACGGCAAATCATCACCAAGGACAAACGGATTGTGGCGGAGTTTCAGTATGCAGAACGAAATTACGCACGGTCCTTGTTCTTTTTTGGAGAAGAAGTCTCGGGCAAAAAAGCAAAAGCGTATGTGAATTTTTTCAGCGAACAGGACAACAAAAACCGACCCTTGCAACAAACGCTCAGTCAGTCTCAAAAAAATGTACTCATTGCCATTGGCGATACGTTGGAAAAGGCGGTATTCAGCGGCGCTGAATTCACCGAATACACCACCAATAACATATTTTACCGGATCACGGACAGTGTGGTCAATAATTTTGTATACCCCGGCGTGTACGTAAACAGCATGGATTCCGCTCTTGCAAATTACATCCTGAAATTTAGTTACGTAGGTCCGGGTAAGGGCAATTACAATCAGATCAGCACTGTGGCCAACGGCAGGGTGTATCAATGGGTAGCGCCAAATGGCGATAGTCTGGGAGGTAGTTACGAGCCGGTGATTCCATTGGTAACACCCAAACAAAACCAAATGCTGACGGGTGGTTTCAGCTATTCCCTCACCGCGGACCATGTTTTGTCGGCGGAGGGCGTTTATACAAAAAACGACATTAACCGCTTCAGCACGGCCAATAAAGATAACGATGTGGGCAGTGGCGTAAAAATCGTTAGTCGCAACCAAACCCTGCTAAGAACGGATTCCCTGAAACAGCCGACTAAATTTATCTACAACCTTAATTACGAATTTTTGCAAAAACGGTTCCAGCAGGTGGAACGGTTCAGGAGCATTGAATTTGACCGCGACTGGAACCGGCCGCTCACGGGCATCCTGTTGAATGACCAGAGTATTGCCAGCGCGGAAGTGGGCATTGTAACAACCAATGGGCCGGGAATCACCTACGCCTTTAATCTCTTTAACGAAGGAAAAGACTATGAAGGCATTCGTCACAATGTAATAGGTAAGTATCAAATCCGGAATCTTACCATGAATTACAGTGGCTCTTATCTGAACACCAGCGATAAACTCAATCTTCAGAAGACGCAGTTCTATCGGCACAAAACCATCCTCGCGCAGCGGGTGGGCAAGGTTAAATTTACTTACAGCGATGAATTTGAAAACAACCAGTTTAGGAAACTATCCGATAACCAGCTGCTACCAAGAGCTTACCAGTTTTGGGAGTGGGAGGGAAGCGTGTCCAACGCCGACAGTTCAAAAAACAACATCAAAGTGTTTTATCGGGAGCGGCGCGATAAATTAAACTATGGCGATGCCTTGCTGGACAGCACCTTTGCGAAGAATATCGGGATGCAAGCATCGGTGTATTCCATTAAAAACAATCCTTTCTCGATTTTAATCACTTACCGTAACCTGCAACTGGTAAGAGATGTGAGCAAAACCCTGGTGCCCGATAACACCTTATTAAACCGTTTGGAATACAATCCCCGGTATTTTAAAGGATTTATTACGGCCAGTGTGTTTTATGAAACGGGATACGGACTCGAAAACAAAAAGGAGTCGTATTACCTCGAAGTGGCGCCTGGTTTGGGACAATACGCCTGGAACGATTACAATGGCAACGGTATAAAAGAGCTCGGTGAATTCGAAAAGGCCCAGTTCAGTGATCAGGCCCGATTCATTGTTATTTACACCCCCACCAACCAATACGTGAAAGTGCTTCAAAACCAGTTGAGTATTTCAGCAAACATCCGCCCTTCCACTCTTTTAAACAAATCAGAAAATAACCTGGCCAAATTTGCTAGTCGCTGGATGTTTCAGACGGCGCTTCGCCTCGATAATAAAATTAACGATAACAACAGTCTGGATAATTACAATCCCTTCGCGGTGATTAAGGATAGTCTGCTCATCGCCGCAAACAATAACGTGCGGCACAGCGTGTTCTTTAATCAAACCTCGGCAGTTTTTGGCGCGGATTATACCTATATCAACAACAAATCCCGTTTGCTGCAAACTAACGGTTCGGAAGATAAGGTGCTGCAATCGCACGAAGTAAAATGGCGGATTAATTTTTTAAAAGCCTGGGCGGTTAACAGCGACAATGTTACCAGCCTCAAACAAAACAGCTCTGAATTTTCTCCCGCCCGCAACTACCTGATTAAAGGAAATGAAAGCGAACAACGGTTAATTTTTCAACCCAACACCGTTTTCAGAACCAGTGTGATTTACAAATACGGCGAAAAGAAAAACAGGTATAAAGGTACCGAACTGGTCTCGCCAGGCTTTCAAACAGCCTACATGCATACCTTTGCGATGGAATTAAAATACAACCAAACGGAAAAGGGCAGCCTTACGGGGCGTGTGGACTTTATTAAAATAAAGTACAACGATCTGGAGAATTCGTCGATTGCTTATGAGATGTTGAATGGCCTGAGCATTGGCGATAATTTTACCTGGGAACTCACTTACCAGCGAAATTTAAATAATAACATTCAGGTGAGCATTAATTACAACGGCCGTAAAACACCGAATGCCAATGCGGTGCATCTGGGCGGGGCTACCATCCGGGCGTTTTTTTAACAGGCAGCTTATTCAATCCGTTCCCGGTACAAAAATTTCTCCTGGGTGCTACCAAATGGCCGGTAAACGTAATAGATATAACCATCCCTGATTTTGATCCGTTCGGCGCTGTGATGTTTTAAGTGGTATTGCCCCACTATTTTTCCGGTCTGAAAATCTATTTGTTTGAGGTAATGGTGTCCGTCTTTACTAAAAAAAGCGTAAACCTTGTGTTCTGTTTTGTCAACGATCAATTGTTTTTTCCACTCCCGCCAGCTTTTAGGATGGTGGTAGCTGATCTTTACACTATCAATAAACACGCTGTTTTTGTTGTAGTGATAAAGATGATCGTTGTGATGGTTAAAAATACAAATGGTGTCTTTTAAAATGAACAATGGAGCGTACAGGGGTTCGTAAAACAGAGATTTGGTAAACCCACTCATTAAGGCGGCAATGATGTGTACATCGGTCTTATACAAATTGGCGGTTCTTCTTGCTTCCAGTTGCTGGGCAGGTTTGAGGTAGTAGTATTCCAGGTTATACAGTTTCATCAGGTCTTCATTGATCACCGTTTTTAAAACCTGACTGGCACTGTCTGAATTTTTGAGGTGATAATAATTAAATTGTGGGTAATGCACCCATTGATCCTGGTAATAATAGGTTTGACGGATGGTATCGGAAACGGGTAACACGTATTTTTTAAAATCCTTTTGGGGAATGTGCGAAACCAGTAATTCATTGTTCATCACATCGATCCTGAAAACGGAGTCTTCACAAATCAGGTCGGTATACCCTTCGTAATCGTGAAAAAAATGTTTCGCCGCGCCCGCTCTTTTTGGTAACTCGTAAGTGGAAATCACCTTTCCCGAATAATCCGACAGTTCTATTTTCGCCGAGCTGAGCGACCGTTCCGCTGAGAGCAGTAAAAGCCTGTCGCCGGTAAAATCAAAATCAAAAATGCTGTAAAATGGTTTAGCAACCAGGGTTTCGGGTTGGTGTGTGGCGTACACCGGAACAGGATCCAGAAACGTTTGTTTCAGGCTGTCGGTTTGCGAATAGGAAAACAAACAACCGACGATAGAAATAAGCAGGCAGTAGCTTTTCATACTGATACTAAGACAACATGGATGAGCGATTCCATAAATATAAACGAAGTTTCTCTCTTACCGGTAAAAGTAAACGATTGGAACCAAAACAAAAAGCCCCGTTTGGATTCAAACGGGGCCTACGAAAAAAGATGAAGGGTTATTTACCCAAAGCGGCTTTTAAATTGGTGTCCAACGCCGCAAGGAATTCTTCTGTGTACAAATAATGTTCACCGTGTTTTACGTTATTACCAAAAGCACAAATAGCAAGGTCTTTGGTCATTTTGCCACTTTCTACCGTTTCAACGCAAACGCGCTCTAATGTTTGAGCGAAATTCACTAACTCCTTATTGCTGTCTAATTTTCCACGGAATTCAAGTCCCCTGGTCCATGCAAATATACTGGCGATGGGATTCGTGGAGGTAGGTTTACCTGCCTGATGATCGCGGTAGTGGCGGGTAACCGTGCCGTGCGCCGCTTCCGCTTCCATAATTTTTCCGTCCGGTGTTACCAGTACCGAGGTCATTAACCCTAATGAGCCAAAGCCCTGAGCTACTGAATCGGATTGAACGTCGCCGTCATAATTTTTACACGCCCAGATGAAATTTCCGTTCCATTTTAGCGCGCTGGCAACCATGTCGTCAATCAGGCGGTGTTCGTACACAATGCCTGCTTCTACAAATTTTGTTTTAAAATCGGCTTCATAAATTTCCTGGAAGATATCTTTAAAGCGGCCATCGTATTTTTTTAGGATGGTGTTTTTAGTAGATAAGTACAATGGCCATTTTTTGGTCAGCGCCATATTAAAACACGACCTTGCAAAACCGCGGATACTCTCATCCAGGTTATACATGCCCATGGCCACACCGGCCGATTTAAAGTTGAATACTTCGTGTTCGATCACTTTCCCGTCTTCCCCTTCAAATTTCATGGTTAATTTTCCTTTGCCGGGAACCAAAAAGTCGGTAGCGCGGTATTGGTCGCCAAATGCGTGGCGGCCCACAATAATCGGTGATGTCCAGTTAGAAACTAAACGGGGAACATTTTTGCACACAATGGGTTCGCGGAAAACAGTGCCATCCAAAATATTACGGATGGTGCCGTTTGGCGATTTCCACATTTGTTTTAATTTAAACTCTTTTACACGCTCTTCATCAGGTGTTATGGTAGCGCATTTAATCCCTACCTGATATTTTTTAATAGCTTCCGCGGCGTCAATGGTCACCTGATCATTAGTTGCATCGCGGTGTTCAATGCCAAGATCGTAATATTTAATATCGATATCCAGGTAGGGTACAATCAATTTATCTTTAATAAATTTCCAGATAATCCTGGTCATCTCATCGCCATCTAATTCCACAACGGGATTGGCTACTTTAATTTTACTCATATGGTGTGTTTAAATAAGTTTAAAAAAATTCAGCACAAATTTAGGAAAGCTTCATGAACCGCCAAGAGGTTTTCGGCTAAAACTTACTCATTTTATGAAGAAAAGGCCTATATTTTCTATACATCCCTTATATTTGGGGAAATTATTCTTATGAAAATGAAATTTCACAAAGAGGGATACGCGAGCCTTTTACTGGCGCTACTTTTCAGCGTTATTCTGATATTCATTGCCTGGCACTTTTTTCCCGTGTCCCAGCTGGCCCATTGGTTCTCCTACCTTTTAAGCGCGTTTGTTGTAGTTACCATTCTGCAGTTTTTCAGAAACCCCACCCGTGAGTTTACAACCGGCGAAAACCTGGTGATCGCTCCGGCAGATGGAAAGATCGTGGTGATTGAAGAAACTGAGGAAAAGGAGTATTTTAAGGACAAACGCCTCCAGGTAAGCATTTTCATGAGTCCCATCAACGTGCATGTCAACCGTTATCCGATTGCCGGCACGGTAAGTTTTTTCAAATACCACCCGGGCAAATTTTTAGCGGCCTGGGAACCTAAAAGCAGCACCGATAATGAACGTACAACCGTAGTGGTAAAACACGCCGGTAAAGGCACAGAGATCCTGTTCCGTCAAATAGCCGGGGCCTTGGCGCGGCGGATTGTCTGGTACTGCAAAGAGGGCGATGTGGCTCAGCAGGGTGGCGAAATGGGGTTTATCAAATTCGGATCACGTGTAGATCTTTTTTTGCCGCTTGGTACCAAACTAAACGTAAAAATTGGCGATGTGGTAGTTGGATCACAAACTGCCATCGCTGAGATTTAAGCCTGTCCGGTTTCACATTTTGTAGTT
>Ga0075158_10000063_pt1 | contig 75978 bp, 58 predicted proteins | sample JI91814BDNA_FD_70968 | JGI IMG/M metagenome (GOLD analysis project Ga0075158, IMG submission 70968) | Wastewater effluent complex algal communities from Wisconsin, to seasonally profile nutrient transformation and Carbon sequestration -... | ecosystem: Engineered > WWTP > Effluent > Algae... | reverse complement strand
TGTTATTCCCATCGTGATTGCCGTCCCAGGGCTCATCGCCATTGCACTCTTCCCCGATATCCAAGATGGCGATCAAGCGATCCCTACCCTGGTCACCCGCATTTTACCCTCCGGTGTTCGCGGTATCTTCTTCGCTGCTTTTTTAGCCGCAATGATGTCCAGCGTTGATTCCTATCTCAATAGTGCGGCCACAATTGTATCCTACGATTTCATTCAACGCTTCTCACGCAAGCCACTCTCTGAATCCCACATTCTGAATCTCGGACGCATTACGACCATCGCCGGAGTAACCTGGGGAGTTGGCTTTGCATTCTTGTTGACGCTTCTGAAAGAGGGATCAGGAATCTATGCCATATTCCAAACGCTAATGGCATTCTTCCAAGGACCTGCCCTCGCCATTTTGCTGACCGGTATGTTATGGCGTAGAGCTCATGGCCGTGCAGCGGTGATTGCTTTGGTTTTGGGCATTCTGACCTCCATCTCACTGTATGCCCTGAATCAACCTGCGATCTATTCTTCACTAGGCTGGAAACCTCTCTTCCAAATTCAAGAACCATTCCTCTATTTCTCGATTTGGTCGTTCCTGCTTTCACTGACAACACTTGTGGCACTGAGTGTCACACTTAAGTCCTCCGACACATCAAAGTCAGAGCTCGTCATTTGGAATACCGTCAGAAAAGTGAATCGTAATCTTTAACCCCTCAGTCGCGACGCATCCCTATGTACGAAACTCCGCTGCATCATTTCGGTAATTTTGTCCGCAGCCTACTCCAGAACATTCCGTTAGAGGCCGTACGATACTTATTCCTGTTCGTGATTGTAGCGGTGCTGATCCTGGTGTTACGACTCCCCACTAGCGAAACAACGCCCGATCGATCTGGGCCATCGCGTTGGGACGAAAATCTTAAAGTCTGGGCCGCCTTGGCCCTTTTGATTCAGCTTGCAGTTTACTGGTTTATCTAAACCAGCCTCGTTGACGATATCCTGAATCGGAGATGACGCTTTGCTCAGCTACTTCGCGAGCTTTCAAGTTCATGCCTTAGACGTGCATTTTCCTCTTGTAGTTGCTGTATCTCGGACGGAGCAGTTGGCCTTCGATTTCGCCCCAACACAACAATAGCCAGAACAACGGCAATCGGCACGCCAATGAACAACCCGAAGAGCACCGCGAGGATGAGGATCTCTGCCCAACCGATTCCGAAGCCACTCATGACTGAATCCTTTTCTGCGTGCCATGTGTTCCGTGCGCTGTCTGACAACAGCCACAAGCGGGTATTAGCAAACGTAAACCACTACATGTTTCATTAGAAAATCTTTCACGGAAATCTCCAGACAAAAGACTCGTTGAAGAGCGTTTTTTGTCCGGTTCTCCACGACCTGCCAGCGAAGATTTTGCAGAAAGCCGAGTGATTGGTTGGTTTTTCCGGGAAAATCCGAGGACTTCTTCGATCTTTCTCCCAAACTAGCCCAAAACCGAACGCAAAAGATCGGATTTTGGGAACCCCAATATCTCGATCAACGTCTTTCCCACCATCGATTGTCCGTTAAGATCTGTTTCCAGGAAAAGATTGAAGCCATGACTTTACGAAAAGTTGCTTACTTCATTGTTGGTTGGATCGCCTTAAGCTCAGTCTTGTGCCAAGCATCAGTAGCGAATGCTCAAGATAAAAAGGTGAAGCACACAATACATGCTGGGCATTTTGAAAGAAACGACTCGGGGCTCAAAGGCAACAAATCGTTTTTAGCCTGTTCTCAGTTGGAAGATTTTGAAGCGGTTTTTGGCGTTGCCGCCTTGGGGGTCGGACCAACAAAAAAACAAAACTTTGTCACTCAAGAAACTTTTGATGAGAAACTCGTAATCGCCGCCATCTATCGCGGCACTTCCGAGCCAACTATCAGCAATGTACAAATCGTTCAAAAAGGTGACACACTCACAGTGGGATACAAACTCAAACCAGGGCGAGACGCTGGCTTTGCCATGAACGTTCCCTTTATCTTTTCGATTCCCAAAGTTGAGTATCAACAAATCGAGTTCTACGAAAACGACAAACTAGTGGCGACGATCAAAAACAAAACAGAGACCGATAAACGGCCCTAATCCCGCGCTAAACCGTAGCCGGTTACGACACTCAGCAACAAAAACTCACCTTATCAAGGGTTCTTCAGTTCGACAAACTTCGATAGGTCTCTGAGCGCGATTACCTTGAAGTCATTCATAGCCAGATAACGTAGATAGGCCTCAAACTTCTCGGTCGGCGAACTCACCCAACTATGAGCGGTGTCAGGTACGCCATGAAATTGAAGAATGGCCACTTTACCTTTTTCGGCTTGATTCACTGCCTGTACAAAGTTATCGAGTTCCCAATTCGGACGTGCATCCCCGGCCGACGGCAACAGAAACAAATCATGTTTGCCCGCTTCAAATGGGACACCTCGTCCACCATCATACGGAAATTCAGGCTCACCACCTCGACGCGCGAATTGAATCCCATGCTGACGCAATACGGGAAATGCCTTTTCGGTCCGAGCGTTACCAGGCCAAGCAAACGACACTGGTTTCGTAATACCGTACTTAGCACACTTCTCTTCAATCCCCAGCAACTGTTCATCCAATTGACCAAATGTCGAGTCGGTTATCGCCAGGTGGTCACGGGTATGATTGCCAATTTCGAATCCGTCGCGGTGAAGCTCTTGGATTTCCTCCCAAGACATGTAGTCTCTTTTGTTGGCCGCAAAATCCCAGCCTTCGGTAATAAAGAATGTCGCCCCGAACTTGTACTTCAACAACAATGGACGAGCTATGGTGTAGTGACTTTTCGATGAATCATCAAACGTTAAGACAACGACTCTCTCGTTCATTCCGGCGCGATCTTTATCGGCCGTAGCTTCAACACTTTGCGCATAAACGATCGGAGAAAGTAGGCTCAGCGTGAAGAACACTCCCGCAAACGTGAGCAAAACATAGACACAAGACGTTGAAAGTTTCACGTATTCTTCCTCTGCAAAAGCCCTACAAGAATTCGTTAGGGAACGTATTGAATATCATCAAGGTAAAATGTCACTTCGCTCCCCTGGCTGGCGAGCGACCAGCCGAACGCCGTCTTGATTCGGGTCAAATCGGACTTCGAAAATTCGATCCGGTACCTTTTCCATTCCTTGGTCAAATGGACATCTTTCAGTTCACCTCGCGCACTATCACCATACATCGATTGGCTTTCAATCGCTCCTACGATGAAGGATACCACTTCATTACCCTGTTGGCCGCGAGCCCAAAATTCGACGGCGGTCGCCCCACTAAAGTTAAGTCCTCCAGGGAACTCACCCTTCCAATCATTGGGAGGCGATTGCCACAGCACGCCACCCCAATTGTCTGTCGCCTTATACATTACCTTCAGGCAATGTTTACCTGAGTGGGGTTCCGTCGTATTCGCATCATCCATTTCGATGGCCGCCGCATTGCCCATGTAGCCTGACGGAACGAAAACATCTTGGGTTGTCGGCTCACGATATACAAAATAAGGCAACTTCGCCTGTGGACTTAACTTAGGCTTGAAAGGTGCATCCACATAGAAGGGAACGTTGGCGACTGCCGCTCCACCTTTTTCATCGGTGAGGTAGGCGAACAAGCGATAGGCGCCGCCACTGTCGGGGATCTGGAATTCCACTTCATTTCCTTTGGCAACCAAAGGTAAATCAATTTCGGTTTCCGCATTTTGTCGATCGCCTCCGATTCCGACTTGCAATGTATCAGCGACGACTTTCCACTGCAGAACAACGTTCTCCAATCCACTGGGGGTTTGTAACTGGGCTTTGACCACTTGTCCCGGTTTCAATCCATCGTCGCGATCGATCTTCAAGCCATCAATCTTGGGGCATTCGGGGAGTTTAGTTTTTCCTCCCCATTCTTTGGACATCGCATCTACTGCAGCCAACCGTTTCCCACTCGGCAATAACATGCCGAACCAAGTTGCTGTAGTCTCTTGTTTATGGCCCCATAGAAAAACAAAAGTCCCTAAGCATTGAGAACTATTCTCGATCGCATTGAGGCGGAACCCTTTGGCATAAAGTTCACCCTTTGCCGTACTCGACGGCTCGATAGCTGCTTTCCAGCGGGTGCGGCCCGCTTCCCACGGCCCCAATGGCCCATGTTCGGTAACAATATATGGCTTACGAAAGCTGGCCTCTTTCAGACGTTGTGGAAGATTGAAAACGCCGCCATATGAGTTTATTCCGACGATATCGACGTTGGGACAATAGTTTTCAATCGCCTTTAACTTCTCTGCATTGGCTCCAATCTCAGCGATCACCGTGGCAGTGGGATGCTTGGGATCGAGGCGTTTGATTTCGCGAGCGATATGATCGATGGCATACCAAATCGCTGGATTGCTCCCCTCCCCTTCCATTTCGTTGCCGACCGCCCACATCAAAACGGCGGGATGATCTTTGAATTTTGCGACATCCTGCAAACACTTCTGTAGTTGCTCCTCAACTTGCGTTCCATTTTGATAATCAAAACCATGTCGAGCATGTCCCACCCATAAACCTACACAAACTTTCAAACCGTGCTTATGGGCCGAATCGAGAACAGTATCTAAACCATCTGTACTCCAGGTACGAATGCAGTTGCCACCAACGTCTGCGAGTAGATCAAGATTCGCTTGGCCACCAGCTCCTTGAATACGGAATGGCTTACCATCAACGATAAGTCGATATCCGGCCCTATTTGTTTCCAAAGTGACCAACGATTGAGCCAGTGCTGCTCCAGCGGGCCAACTGAATATCGCGAGTAGACCAAGAAATTTCAGTAAATACACACAAACTCCAGTTGCATAGCAGAATAGAACTTTGGCGATTGAGCAGAACCATCTTCACGGACGAACCCTGGGTCGAAACTATTTGCGCTGTGCACGATAAATGCTCTCTTTGCCGCTTGTGAGATAGGCCACAAAGCAGGCGACAGCTGCATATAGGAAGAAAGGACTCTCCAGTAAATCAGGACTATGCGGTGCAAATAATTCAATCCCCATCACCGTGCAAGCGAGGGGTGTTTTTGTCGCGCCGGCGAAGAGCGCGATGAAGCCCAAGCCAGCCATCAAATCAACGGGAGCACCCAACAATTCTCCTAGCGTATTGCCCAAGGCGGCACCCATGAAAAATAGCGGTGTGACCTCGCCCCCCTTAAACGCCATGCCAACGGTTAGCGCCGTCAATACAAGCTTTAGCATCCAGCTCACGGGGGTCGCACCACCTTCGCGAAAACAACTAGCGATCGTGATCGGATGCTGCGACGCTGGATTAGCGTTTACCCCCAGCCCCAAGTACTCATGAGCATTGAACAGTGAGACGAAAGCGATAACCAATATGCCACCGACTGCGGGCCGAAGCCATGGTTTTGCGATCCACTTTTTGGAAGTTTGCGAAATCCAATGACTGGTATAGACAAAACATTGACTGACCAGACCAAACAGACAACCGGCCAAAACAACTTTTATCCAAGTGGCATATTCTCCATGCCACCAACTACTCGTATTGCTGGACTTCAAAGACGCTAGTTGAATCGAGTAGGTTGAATGTTCAATTCCCCACGCCAAAGTAATTTGATCTGCCAAGATGGCGCAAAACAAACACGGAAGCATGACTCGATGGTCGATTCGCCCGCGCACCAAAACCTCTAAAGCAAAAATGGCGCCGGCGATAGGTGTCCCAAATACCGCTCCAAATCCTGCCGCAATTCCAGCCTTTAGGAAGTTTGATATCTCAGCCGTCTTTATCCCAAACCAAGCCGCAATCAGCCCTGCCAAACTTCCTCCCATTTGTACTGCGGTTCCTTCTCTACCCGCCGATCCGCCACCCAAATGTGTCAGCAGAGTTCCAATGAGAACTAACGGTGCCATGCGTGCGGGTACGCCCCCACCCGGTTCATGAATCTGATCAATAATCAGATTGCTCCCACCCTCAGCGTCTTGGCCCAGATAATGGTAAAGAAGTCCCGACACTAATCCTAAGATTGGCAGGCACCACAGGAGCCAGGGATATTGCCAATGCAATTCGGTTACACGATCTAGAGACCACAAAAAGAAAGCCACCGCACTCCCGACCGCGATCGAAATTACTAGATAGGCCTGCAACCTACGAAATGCTTCGTAGAAATAAAGGGGGGACATTTCGGTCGATCGCTCTCTTTATCCGGATCGGTGGGGGTTCTACTGGTAAAGACACTCCCTTTGCCTGTTTGGCAAGATTTTGGCCAGTATCCAAAAGTATCTTGAATTCGAGTATACCACGCCACCTTGCTTCCTCTGCCCATGTTTATTTAGTGCTGCAAGCCGAATTATACGGACTTTGGCCCCCCTCTTATTCGTCCGTTGCAATGAGGAATCAAATGGATTAAAGTTACCCCTACAATGGCCCCGAAAGGAACAGCCGCTTCCCTTCTTTATTCTACTCGCACAATTTGGTCGGATTCACTCCCTTCCCTTCCTCGGAATTTGAATCTCATGCGTAACCGCAACTGTAGCCGATGGGGTGGTTTTACCCTGGTCGAACTCTTGGTCGTTATTGCCATTATCGGGATCTTGGTAGGTCTGTTGCTGCCAGCCGTTCAAGCGGCTCGTGAATCAGCTCGCCGTGTCCAATGCGTAAACAATTTGAAGCAGATTGGTTTGGCTTACCACAACCACCATGACACGTTTAAGACGTTCCCATCCGGTGGCTGGGGATGGTATTGGATGGGAGATGCGGACCGAGGAACCGGTTTGCGACAGCCGGGTAGTTGGGCCTATTCCATCCTGCCTCAAATGGAACAGTTGAATCTCTACAACCTTTGTGGCGATGGTCAACCCGATGTAATTAGCCCCCAGCAGATGGCCAACACGGCCAAGGCAACTCAAACGGTTGTGTCTGCTTATATCTGCCCATCGCGACGTGCTGCCACACTTTATAACCGCGCCATAACAGCAGGCGTTCCGGGCGGTCATGCCTATAACGCTGATCCGGTCGCTCAAACCAATCGCGCCGACTATGTAGCGAACGCTGGAGACACAAAAGTTATGTGGGGTGGTGGTCCGAACGTGGCCAATGGATTTGCGGGAAGTGGATTCGCCAATATGAACAACAGCAATGGCGTTTCTCATCAACGTTCGGTAATCAAAATGGCCGACATTATGGACGGTACGTCCAACACATACATGGTTGGCGAAAAGTATCTCAACCCAGACAACTATGAAACAGGCTATGACTATGGCGACGATCACAGTTTTATGGCGGGGGATGATTACGATATGCACGCTTGGACGGACAACCCACCTCTGCAAGACCGTAAAGGGTATGCCGAGTTTTGGCGATTTGGTAGCAGCCATAGCAGCGGATTCAATGTGACCTTCTGCGATGGATCTGTTCGTCACATTATTTACACGGTTGATCCAGTCGTGCATCGTTATTTGGGCAACCGCAAAGATCGACAGCCTATCCAACTTCCAGAGTAATTCGAAAGCGTCTATCGCATGCGATTCACTTTTCTTTTGTTGTCGATCGTCGCTCTACCATCCCTAGGCTGCGGTGACGCACCGTCGCGTTTGCAACAACAAACATTCAGCTCTTCTTCTGCCGCTGCAGCAGCCATTAAGTCGTATGACAAAGATGGTGATAGCAGCCTTAACGAAGCAGAGCTCGCGGTTATTGCGTCGATCGCCAACGATTTGGCTCAATTCGATTTGGATAACAACAAAGCTGTTAGTCAAAGCGAAATTCAGCAGCGATTCGATGAATGGCAAGAAATGAAGGTGGCGCTTGTTCCATGCAGTTTTGTCGTCAAGGTGGATGGAAAACCGCTAGCTGATGCAGAAGTCAGGCTGGAACCAGAAGAATTTTTGAGTGCCACTCTAAAGCCATGCGTCGGAAAAACAGATGTGTCAGGCAGAGTGTCTCCAGTGAAAACGACAGTCCAAGGTGATCCAGATGCTGGCCTGACTGGAGTCCCACCTGGACTCTATAAAGTTAAGATCGTGCATCCGAAACTAGAGAAGTTGGCTAAATACAATTCAGAAACAACTCTGGGACTTCAAGTAGCAGCGGACAACCAAAAATTGATGTTGCTTGAGTTTGACTTGCCGAGCAAATAAAGCTCTTGGTCACAATCCATTGATCTGGCGTTGATTTCGCTAGATGTGTTTTTTCGCGGAGAGAGGATGGCCCGACAGAGACCGATGCTGCTCCAGGCCTATGACCTGCAGTTCTTTGCCACACTGCTTTGCTTCGCTCGTGCTTAGATGGAGTTTTTCCATAACCGTGTGGTCAACAAAACGCGTCTTCGAGAAGTCTAATGTGACCGTATCATAGGTTCGGAACTTTGTCTGTATGACTTGATTGAGACCGAGCCAATTCGAGAAGATCGCTGCATCATTTACGATGAGCAGAACCTTTTTGTCGCTTTGGGCAATCCCATCAACATCTGCTTTGAAGAAACTCTTCAGCTGCACGCCATTCCATAAGTGAAAGCCGATCTTTGTGGCGATGCCAATTCCAACGCCAATTAACAAATCCGTGGCTAACGTAGCAATGATGGTTACAACAAAGACGACAAGCTGCTCGCTTCCAAGTTTATAGATCCTCAAAAACTCATAGGGGTTAGCCAAACGGAAACCGGTGTAAACCAACATCGCTCCTAGAGCGGCCAATGGAATTCTATGAATGAGCGATGGCAAGAGAAGCACAAAAGCTAAGAGAAATAGGCCGTGAAACATATTGGCGTTTCTCGTCCGTCCACCGCTATCCAAATTGGCCTTACTGCGGACGATCTCAGCGATCATGGGTAATCCGCCAATGAGAGACGATACCAAATTAGCAACACCTAAGGCGGCAAGTTCACGATTATAATTCGTCTTTCGTCGCCACGGATCTAGCAGCTCAATCGCTCTAGCACTAAGCAACGATTCTAAGCTCCCGACCAAACTAAATAGAATGATGTATTGAAGTCCGGTCTTGGTAGCTACTGCACGAAAATCAGGAAAAGCAAAAGCTTGTGACGCATCTTGCAGCACATAGGGAATATTCACCAAAAACGTCGGCCCTAGCTCAAATCCAGAATTGGAACTTAGCCAGTTAAACTCGAATGGCAGCTTATATTGGTGCCATTGATTGAGATCCATAAAGATGCCCATGCACAGCGAGACAACCAACACGATGAATTGTGCAGGAATCGCCTTGAGTCGATCACCTCTCAAAAGCGGAAAACAGAACAAGATCACCAAACTAACAATTCCGATGAGCGCTATTGCTGGATTCATGTGCCCAAGTGCATGTGGCAATTCGCATAACAGCTCAAGTGGCTCAGCCCCTTTCTTTCCAGAGACGCCGATCATTTCATAAGATTGTTTGGCGATTATGATCAGACCAATCGCAGCCAACATGCCATGAACGGGTGTGAGCGGAAAAAAGTCAACCCATTTGCCGACGCGCAACAGGCCAAACATGATTTGTATGATTGCGGCACAAACGCCTACACCCAGCGCTAGTTTATAACCAAGGTACAGTTTATCTCCCTCACTTAAGCCTTGACCGAATTCTGCACCCAAATCGGTTACAGCTCCCAGCACAATCACAATCATTCCCGCTGCTGGGCCCTTGATCGTTAGTTCCGAGTTTCCCAATAGCGTACAAATTACGCCACCAATCACAGCCGTCCAAATGCCAGCGATGGGAGGAAAACCACTGGCTCGCGAAATAGCAAGACAAAGTGGCAATGCAATCATGAAGACAAGTAAGCCTGCAATAACATCATTGCGTAAGCTCTTGGCTCGAGTTGGAACTTCGCGATCTGTTGTCGGTGATTCAGACATACTTTGCCGTCGTTTTTCCCGTAGTAAAAGCAAGACAACCAATGAGATGTTGCTTTTTTTATCCGTTACGGCAAGAAGATTAAGATTACAATTGCGTAATTCGGGCTACTCCCAAGGATAGTGAGGTCTCAGAGAATACCAGCCGGCATACAGATGTCGTGCTTCGCGGCTCAATCGGCCGTTCAAAAAAAGTATCCCAGCTATATCGGTACGGCTATCACGATTGTACCAATTGCACCGATTCTCACGAACTTCAGGTTTCTTTGTAGTACGGTGGCTCGACAGAAAAGCCAGCTTGAACGCACAGAGGGCGATGCGTCCAAGCTTAAAGCCGCCACCAGAGAACAGTCGGCAGGATGAAATCCCTGAGCAAAATGGCAATCCCAATGACGAGAATTAGGATCATCAATCCTGAAATATTTTTCTTGCTAGAGAGTTGCGTACTGCTCATTGAACACCCTTTACTTAGGACACTTTCACCCGTCAGACTAAGAATTGCCACTCACAACTTGACTACCATGTCCCTTCTTTGCGGAGAGAGGGTGACTAGATAAGGAGCGATGGCTCTCAAGACCAACGACCTTCAATTCTTTTCCAGCCCGTTTGGCTTCATCGATGGCTTGGTGAAGTTTCTCCATCACCGTGTGGTCGACCAATCGCGTTCGCGATAAATCCAGCATCACAGAATCGTAGTGTTTGAAGTTTTCCTGAATGACTTGGCTTAAACCCAGCCAATTTGAAAACACTGCCGCATGATTAACGATGAGCAGCATATGCTGTTCATCTTGTGCAACGCCCTGAACATCAGCCCGAAAAACATTCTGAATCGGCACGCCGTTCCACAGATGAAATGCAAGTTTTGTGGCAATTCCAATTCCGACCCCAATCAATAGGTCGGTAGCCAATGTGGCAACAATCGTCACAACAAAGACGACAAATTGTTCGCTGCCAACTTTGAACACTCGTACAAATTCATTTGGATTTGCAAGTCGGAAGCCGGTGTAAACCAACATTGCTCCTAGGGCAGCCAATGGAATCTTGTGGATTAATCCAGGTACCAATAAAACGAAGGCCAGCAGGAATAAACCATGAAACAGGTTGGCATTGCGGGTTCGTCCACCACTATCGACATTCGCCTTACTGCGGACAATTTCGGCAATCATTGGAAGTCCGCCGATCATCGATGCAAGCAGATTAGCAAAGCCGACCGCTAACAATTCGCGGTTGTAATTGGTTTTGCGTTTCCAAGGGTCCAACAGCTCTATGGCACGTGCACTTAAGAGTGATTCGAGGCTACCCACTAAACTGAATAGAATGATGTACTTGAATCCCGTCTGTGTCGTGATGCCGCGAAAGTCGGGAAAAGCAAAAGCTTTTGATGCGTCTTTCAGTACGTGTGGAATATCGACTAGAAATCGTGGACCAAGCTCAAATTCTGTGTTAGCCGTTGCACCAGGAAACTGAAACGGCAAGCGATATTTGTGCCAATGATCCAGATCCATGAACAAGCCCATGCACAACGCCACAACCAACACGATGAATTGCGCAGGAACCGCTTTTAACTTATTTCCGCGAATGTAAGGAAAGGTAAAGAGGATGATCAAGCTGATAACACCAATCAAAGCGATACCAGGATTCATCTGCGTGAGAGCATGCGGAAAATCTCGCAGAAGCTCAAGTGGCTCTGCCCCTTTGGTTGCAGAAACTCCAATGACCTCATAGGACTGTTTGGCAATAATGATCAAACCGATCGCGGCTAACATGCCATGCACGGGAGTCAAAGGAAAGAAATCAACCCATTTGCCAACCCGAAACAATCCAAAGAGAATCTGTACGCCAGCGGCAACAACGCCGATCCCCAATGCAAGTTTGTATCCGAGCATCAACTTTTCGGTATCGCCCAATCCTTGCCCGAATTGTCCCCCAAGGTCTGTAACCGCTCCTAGCACGATTACGATCATGCCAGCGGCCGGACCTTTGATGGTTAGTTCCGAATTACCGAGCAAGGTACAGATGATACCGCCAATGACAGCAGTCCAAATTCCGGCAATCGGCGGAAAGCCACTGGCACGAGCAATCGCCAAGCATAACGGTAAGGCGATTAGGAATACCAGAAACCCTGAAATCACATCACTTCGCACACTCGACATTCGAGTGGGTGCAGCCAGTTCACTTGCTGAAGCTGGCGAGTTGTTTTCACTCATTTTCTACCCTCCAAGATTGAAGAGCAGTTAACGCAACTCCTGTGCCATTGAAAAAAAATGGCGTTTCCAGAGAAAATGGAGACTACAGACTTAAGCGATTGAGCATTTACTGCTCATCCTGGCCATCATCTGCCCAAACCGTCTTTTCAATCTGAAGCCCTAAGTTGCGAAGTTTATGTCGCAAGCTAGTGCGAGTGATTCCAAGTATTTTCGCCGCTTTGACGCGATTTCCCTCGACATGATTCAGAACTCGCGTAATGACGTATTTCTCAATCAAGTCGATCGCTTCTTGATGGAGGTTTTCGCTCCCTTCAACAAGTCGGTCAGTTACAAATTGTTCCCATGCGAATACAGCGTCGTTTCCCGGTTCTGGACTGGTCTTTTCGCGATCAGCACCGACATGACTGGGGAGGAAATCAGGCAGCAAAACACTCCCATTCATCTTAAGAATGGCTTGCTTCAAAACACTCTGCAACTCTCGCACGTTTCCTGGCCAGCGATAGTTCGTCAAGCGTTCGAAGGCACCATCCGTAACCTGAACGTCTCGTTTCCCCAATTCTTTCCCGATTTTGGCTCGATAATATTCAACCAATGTGGCTATATCGTCACCGCGGTCTCGCAGCGGCGGGAGCATAATCGTGAATACATTCAAGCGATAAAAAAGGTCCCGCCTAAATTTGCCCGCTTGCACAAGTCGGTCAAGATTTGCATTGGTAGCTGCAATAATTCGCACATCGGTTGTAACGACTTCGCTCCCTCCAACTCTCTGAAACGTTTGATCCTGTAGCAATCGCAATATTTTGGCTTGCGTTGACAGTGGCATATCGCCAATTTCGTCTAAAAAGATCGTACCGCCGTCGCATTGCTCGAATTTTCCAATCCGCTGTTTATCCGCCCCAGTAAAGGCCCCTTTTTCATTGCCAAAAAGCTCGCTTTCCAACAAATCTTCAGGTATCGCTGCGCAGTTAATCGCCAAGAAGGGTTTCTGGTTCCGCTGACTGTGTTGATAAATCGCGCGAGCTACAAGCTCTTTACCCGTCCCACTTTCACCCAGCACCAATACGGTCACGTTTTGACAAGCTACGCGCCCTATCGATTTGTATACTTCCTGCATGGCATGACAACGTCCATGTAGAATGTCGCCTTCCGTGGTGGTACTTGTTTCATCACCCAGCAAAGTGGGAGTCCGCATCAGTCGGCTTGACTCCACTGCCTGCCGCACAATCCGGCGCAGCTCTTGAAGTTCCAACGGCTTCAACAAATACTCGAATACCCCAAGTTTCATCGCTTCAATAGCCAGTTCGCTCGTACCATGTCCGGTGATTAGGATGACGGGAACCTTTGGATCAATCCGCTTCAAATCCTCAAAAAGAGTTAAGCCTTTGGAATCTGGTAGATGAAAATCAAGCAAAACCACATCGGGCCGAGTCGTCGTGAACTCTTTTAGTCCTTCAGCGGCGGTTGTCGCCGTTCGTACCCGCAGATCAGCATCTCTAAACGCCTTTTGAAATGCGTGGCGAATCGAAGCTTCATCATCAATCAATAGTAAATCAGCCATCACTACCGCCTACTTCACTTGCCCAAAGGTAACCAGAGAGTAAATGTTGCTCCACCGCCTGGCGTGTGCTGAGCACTGATGGCACCATTATGCTCCTCAATAATTCTGCGACAAATGACCAGTCCTAAACCGACCCCTGTATCCTTGCTGCTACTGAAGGCTTGAAAAAGATTGGCTAATGCTTCATCACTAAAGCCTACACCATTATCGATGACATCGATGCGAACGCCACCACCTGCCAATTGGGTTCGCAGTGCCAGACTTCCACCATTAGGCATTGCATCCAGCGCGTTAATTGCCAAATTCACAAGTACCTGCTGCAGTTGAGCCTTATCCACTACAAATTCAATGTCACCGTTAAGTGTATCCACCGTCACCATTACGCGCTGACGTTTTGCTCTTCCCCCAATCAAATCCAGGGTACAATCGAGCACATCATTAAGCTCGACCAGCCTTCGTTCAGGTTTTGGCAAGCGTGCAAACGCCAGAAAAGTTTGCAGTGAGCGCTCCATCCGCCGCACTTCCGATTCAATGATCTTCAAATCACTTCGGCTCAAAATCCCATCTTCCTCTAAGCCCGTTTGCACGAGCATTTTCACCGATGTGAGCGGGTTACGAAGTTCATGTCCGACTCCAGCAGCCAGCTTTCCCAATGATGCAAGTTGTTCGGAGCGAACCATTTGCGTTTCACGATGGTGTAGTTGACCGATAATGGCCACAATTCGTTCGTCAAGATCTTCTAACGCTTCGTGAAGACCACTGAATCCCTCGTTTTGTTGAACCATTACTTCGGGAGTTTCTGGCGACAATTTGCCAGCCACATCGTGAATTTGAATGCGAAGTTTGTGGATCGAACGAGTCAATAGTCGAGCCACCGTATATCCAAACATCAACCCCGCTATCCCTCCTAGAATGCTGACCGTTGCAACGCCCCAAGCCAATTGGCTTAGAACTCTTTCATGCGCAGAAGTAACGGTTTCTATTTGTTGGTCATTGTAGGCTTCAATTTCGCGAACCGGCAATAGAACATTGGTCTGCAAGAACTTGATCGTACTTACCAGTTCCTCACTCTTCACCGCTTCGGAGGTTGAGGTCGCCTTCTCCCATAAGCTCAAATACTGCGCAAATCCATCGACAATGATCTGTACCAGCCGTTGCTCTTCCGCATGATCCGCAAATTTCTGAATAGCCGAAATCTGCATGAGAGCTTTGGAATGAAGCTCAGAGACCCCCTCAACCTGATTCGTTTCGAGGGCAACTAGCGTATTGAGCGTGCCGCGAAAATCAGCAGCCGCAGCACGGCTAGAGACATTCTCGCGCAGCACCCGCGTGATCCGCGCTTGCTCAAACAATAACCCCACCGCAGTATAGACCGTCAATCCTGTTAACAGGATCCCCGCGACCAATACTGGATACAGGTAGCGGATTCCAATGATCTTCATTCAAGCTCCAACAGAACAGCCGCCTCGTCTTCGAAGCGGCTGAACTTACTTACAAAATCTTTAACTAGGACTCATAGCATGTTTCCGTAATCACCACTCTTCTGCGAATCTTCTGCGAATCTTGCGCCAAAGCAATCCTTAATTCTTTGCAAGCTTCCGCCATTGCCCTTCTGGTTCTCTTTCCAATAGTCCCGACTCTCCCCAACAGGTCAAGTGAATCCAACCATTGCGAACAAGATTCTGCACGATCGGATGCTTTTCAATCACCCGATCGATCGCTTCCGGTTTGGCATACAGGAAAACCGACAAGCGTAGCGGCTCATGCTGGAACTTGTCTCCATCGTGCACAGACTGCCATGGAAGTCCTGTCTTCAGATCGCCGCCATTACCTTCTACAACTCCCGCGCCACCAATCACACTGTGCAGCACCTTGTTCCCGCTCCCAAATGATTTGGGATCCACGGTCGAAAAGTAGTATTGAGTATTGATCCAGTGAGCAACCACCACCGGTGCGGTCAGGATCAACTCCAGAATGGTCCCTTCTTCATCTGTAGTTGGATCATAGCTATGCAAAAAGACTCGCCCATCAAGCGTTAGCCCCTTGGTCAAATCGCGTGGAGCCGCAATAAACGCTGCGTTGTTGACAAGTCCCCATTCAGGTCGCACCTCGGACCAATCCAGCGCACGTCGGTAAACACTATCCTGCGCATTATTCCCAAAGCGATCATTTCGTTCGAGCTGTGCGCGATGCGTTGCTTTCGGTAATGCCTTTCGCAGCGCTGCCAACTCCTCCTTAGCTGCCGACGAAATCCCTTCTTCTTCAAAGAATACGATTTCGTCTGTTGTCGTGTTGTGCAACGCAGCCATAAACCAACATTCATCAGCGATGACGATTCCGTCGTGGCGCAGCATTTTTCTTACATCGGGATCGTTGAGCAATTGGGCAGCCATTCGAGCGTTGCTTTCTCCCGAATGCCCACCGCAGGCACCGCAATCCAAACTGGCTTGGAATGGATTATTCGTAGATTGGCTACCATGTCCCACAAAAACCACCAGAGTTCCAAGGCGTTTCTTGAGCCCCAGGTTATGCAAGATGCCTTTAGCCAAAGTGGACCGCTCCGCTAATGCGATGTTCGCTTGTAATCCCGAACTCTTTCGGATCACGTTCGCCACGCCCTGGACATCGTTTGTGAGCCTGCTCTTGGTCCAGTGCCATGGCCGAACCGCAGGTAAGAAGCGTTGTATGAGTTTGGGTAAGTAGGTTAAACCAAGTGTTTCGACATAACCAAAACAAGCTACGGCCGAGGAACCCAATTGGTCAATGAGAGAACGGACAGCAACAGGCTTCTTACAAGTCTGGCTTGTATGACAATCACAGCCTGTACCTGAACTCGTTTCATGAACATGAAACTTGGGACTCAAGAGCACTGGTAATTGATTGACCGATGCCTCACTCTCAGTGGATTGAAGCTGGAACGGTAGGCCAAAAAACCCTGCGAAACCAAGAGTTTCCACATCAGGCGAAACCCATTCAATTTGTCTTCGCAACACTTCAGATCGAACGTCAATACAAAAGACCATTTGAGTTGCACTCGCAGTGCGTTTCACAATCGCTTCAGGTCTTTCATGAGGCAAGACTAGACTTAGATGCTGGCGATAACGGGCTTCGCAGGCAACTAAGCCTGCGTACCTTGCCAAATCCTTTACTAGTCGATCCCTTCTCTCAGTATCTTGTCCTTGGCTTTCCGAGTGAGTCGGCCACAGTCTGAAATTTTCGCGATCAGGGCACACTCGAGCCAAACATGCATCGTACGCCAACCGAACTGCTAACAAACCGACAAGATCATCATCGTCCAAATCCGCGATAGTTTTCCCAAATTGTAGACCTTGAATGTACGAGGCCCAACCTACGACTGAGTTCCACTGTGCGAGCAGAAATCCTCGCCAATGTTTTTGTGGAACTTCGAACCATCGCAAAAGAGCCACAATACAATCGACGGGTGCTTCCGGAAGTTCGCCGATGGTCTGTCGAAAATCGCGAAGGCCGAGCCAGTCCATTCGATAGTCGACTTGCTTGATTACCTGCCACGCGGAGTATAGCCCACGATTCTTATAGGGATGTTGCCACGCAGTGTTCCCATCTGCATACAGTGAACCGCAGTGCCTAGAAATCTCCTCGACAATTACATTCTCCCAAGTTATCTCGCCAGAATAGCTCACTTGCTCTGCAAAAGTTTGATACTCTTTGTGATAACGTATCTGCGAGTCAGCCTTCGAGGCCAATACGGCAAGAATCTCTTCTTCTGAAACAGAGTAAGCTTCAAGCAAGACTTCGAAACGCTCGCGAACTTGCGAACACGCTTGGACAATATCTGCCTTCGACAATGTGCCGTCTGTCAGATGCTTTCGATAGTGTTCGATCGGCATCAACAACTCGGCATCCCGCACGCTTTGCATTTCTCGCATCGCTTGTAACAGGTTCATGTCGTTGTAACCATGCAGTGGATTCACCGCCACAAAGTCGCGCAGAGGCCACTGTGGAGCTAAGCGAGCAATCAACTTGGGCAACAATTCCAATGCCTGTTGTCGCTCGTTCAACGAAACCATGGGAAGGTCGAATTTGTTCTTCACAGTTTTTTCCGAGCTGGTGATGAATGAATTAGACATTGCTTTCCTTTCCGCTTATCAAGGCTGGGCCCAGGTAATTTTGCTTGGCTTTGAAGAGTGACACAAATCGATGCGCGATCAAATCCAGATATAATTCATTCGCCATATGTGCATAGAGTTTTCTCGTGAACGGATGCTTGGGTGCTTGCTCAACCAGGACTTGAATCCCCCAGAGTGCGAAGAATATCGTCGCCACATAGGTCAGGCTGAACCATTGCCACCCCGTCATGCCGTCCGTCGAATGAGGCACGGAATTGCTCAAGTACCACTGTGCCATGAGCGTGACGCCAAAGTAAATAGACCCCATACCAACTGCGACTGCGACTGTTCGGATCGGACTTTCAAAGGCTTGCCACACTCGCCAGACCAGCGTCTGAACCGCTAGAGCAAAGACAATTACGAGCGGAAGTTTGGCAATCGAGAACCAGTTCAAGTAGACGCATGCCGCGAAGGGAATGATCATTCCAACCAGACTGCACAACAAGCTGCTCGCCGCAGATCCAACACCGCTACTTTTATGCTTGGTGGCTGTAAGTGAGGAGATCGCCGGCGAGCGTAGTGTGCCCGCACTGAGAAAGGCATACGATTTGTAGAGCGAATGGGCGATGATATGCAGGAAGGCCGCCGAGAAAGCTCCCAAGCCACACTGTAACATCATCATTCCCATTTGAGCAATCGTCGAATACGCTAAGCTGCGTTTCACATTGGTTTGCGTCAACATAATCGCGGCTCCGATGACCGCTGTAAGACCACCCAACACCACGAGGATCGTCATGGCAACTGGAGCCATTTCCAAAAGTGGACTGACTCGGATCAGCAGATAACCTCCGGCGTTGATAACACCCGCATGCATGAGGGCTGAAACGGGAGTTGGAGTTTCCATCGTGTCAGGTAACCAAGTGTGGAACGGAAATTGCGCCGATTTTGTTAGACCACCTAAGACCAAAAGGATCGCCGCCCAAGTTAGCTCTGGACGCTGCGAAAGCTCAGCAGCAGAAACATCAATCAACCGAAACAACTCTGTGTAGTCCAATGTTCCGCACACGCGATAGATGAGAGCGATAGCGCCAATCAAGAAAGCATCACCGAATCGACTGATGACAAACTTCTTGAAGGCCACTCTCTGTGCATTAGGACGCTCACCGTAATGCGTTAGCAATTGATGTAAACCGAAACTGGTGAGAACCCAAGCGACAAAAAAGACCATCAAGTTTGCAGCCAAGACCATCGTACAAACGGCAGCGAGAGTGAAACTTAACCAGCGTACAAAACGTCCCTGTCTTTTCTCACCCTGAAGATAGCGGCCAGAATAGAGGAGCACCGCCAAGCCTACAAAACTAACAAGCAGGTACATCGTGAGCGATAAACGATCGCAGAAAATGGCAATGGAGATTCCATTCCAATGCACCGGTTCAAAGGCATGGGGTAGGAAGGGCTCGATGAAGCTCATGATGCAGCCCCACAAGGCGCACACGAGATTGGCAACCATCGCACCGCGAGCGACCGTCAGCATCGCTCCTACATTTTGGTTAGCGATACGCGACGGAATCGCCGCCACGCCCCATTGCAACAGGACAGCCATAAAAACCGCCGGTTCGAACCCCATGACGCCCCCCTCCTCTGCCGTGACCTTGTTTGCCGAGCCCCTCAGTCGCATTCACACGAACGCCGTATCGCGACTTCCAATTCACGAAATGTAATACACGACATTTTTTTCGTCAATTCCATGTCGTGTAATTTCTTGATTCTTTGCGGAAGTGTGCAAAAATAGACGTAGGGAACTTCGTAAATTGAAATTCGCGATTTGAAAGTCGCCCTTTTCCTGTTACATTAGTCCCCAACAACCACTCATCTGGGCTATATTCCCCACCTAGGATTCACCGGGTATGGCAAACAAAAATGCAGGAAAAACGGCCTCAGCGACAGCAGTGGACGAGAAAAAGCGGCCCCCCAGCGAAGTAAACCGGATACCCACCGCTACCGAAGCATCTCCAGGGCCAGCTATCGAGGTGCTCCCCATAGAATCAACAGCCAAAAAAACGGGCTGGACTTTCCTGACCAATCACTCCCACGTCATCATTCTGTTGGCCCGCCAGCCCGATATGGTACTGCGAGAGGTTGCCTCAGAAATCGGAATCACCGAGCGCGCCGTGCAACGGATTATTGCGGACTTAGAAGAAGATGGCTTTCTGATTCGCGAAAAGATTGGCCGCCAAAACCACTACCGCGTCGTCCGCGACTTGCCTCTTCGTCACCCCATCGAAGGGCATAAATTCATTGGCGATCTGGTCGATCTTATCCTGTTGCGCAAAAAGTAAACTCTCCCACTCCCCTGACCTGATCAGAGCGACTTTTTGCCTCGCAACCTCCAGCAGGATAATATAGGATAATCAAGTACGATTTATCCCGCCCCCTGCAGTGAGCTACCCGTGCCCTACCGAAAATTACTCACACCAATTTGGACCTTCGTACTCTTATTGGCCAGCCAAGTTTCAGGAAACTGCCAACTCGAATCTCCTGTTCCGCTTGAAGAACCACCTATCCGCTACAGTGACACGCCCGACGACAACCGCGTTTCGCAATGGGCAGCCAAACTAAACTCTGGCCAATTGAAACTTGAAGAAGATCCTGAATACGGCTATCTCCCAGCTGTGTTAAAAGCGCTTGAAATTCCAGTTGAATCGCAAACCTTGGTCTACTCCAAGACCAGTCTTCAGATTCGCCACATCTCGCCCCGCAACCCTCGTGCGATTTACTTTAACGATGACACGTACCTGGGATGGGTACGCGGCAGTTCTTTGATGGAACTTTCTACTGCCGATCCAAAATTGGGAGCCGCTTTCTATCTCTTGGATGCCACCGGAACTCGCCCTCGAATCAAGCGGGCGGGTTATGATTGTCTTGGATGTCACGCTACATCTATGACACTCAACGTGCCAGGTCACGCCATGAGAAGCGTCATGGCCAACGGTGATGGTCGAGTCGAAACTCGCCACAAATCCTACCTCACGGAACTCAAAACGCCTTTTGAACAACGCTTCGGCGGTTGGTATGTAACGGGACAATTAGGCAATCAAAAACACCTTGGTAACGCATTTGTGCGAGGTGAGACCATCGATCTGTCGCGTCCCACCAACATCGATCGACTTGAATATGAGTTCGATACCCGGCGTTACCTAAAGCCGCACAGCGATGTGATCGCATTGATGGTACTCGCACACCAAATTGAGCTGCACAACAAATTTACCAAAGCCGACTTTCAGGTTCGCAAGCTTCAACATGACGAAGAGTCAGGCAAGTTAAAGTTACTCCCGGCCGAACGCACTCTCTTTCTCCAGAATCTTGCCGACTCGATCGCTCAAACAATGCTCTTCAGTGACGAACAAGTCTGGAGCGAGCCCATTCAAGGTAATGTGGAATTTCAAAAGCAGTTTATCGCTTCCAGCCAACGAGATTCACAAGGTCGCTCTCTGCGAGATTTTGAATTGCAAACACGACTTTTCCGCTATCCATGTAGTTACTTGATCTACTCGGCAGCGTTTAATGAGCTGACGCTCGAATTGCGGCAGGAAATATTACGGCAACTCGGTTCATCACTGCGTGGGTCATCGGACAAGCCATCGCTATCGAATCTTTCATCCGAAACCAAAAAGGCGATATACGACATACTCATCGACACGCATCCAGAGTTCAAACAATCGGAAAGTGATCGCGATCCATAAACGTCGCTGGAGAAGTTCAGTGTCCCAACGGCAAGGCCTATTTTGATTCGACCTTCAAATGTTCATCGAACCAATCAGCGAATTTTTCTAGATCGAGAATCATGGATGGCCAGCCATGGGCACCGCCGGGATGAACGACCAATTTGGTTGTGCAACCCATTTCACTTGCCGCTTTACAGAAACGTTCACTTTGATCAAGCGGAACTAACGTATCAGCATCCCCATGATAAATGAGCGTTGGGGGAAGATCTTTTTCGATGAAGTAAATCGGCGAGCATTCACGTCCGACACTTTTCCAAAGTTCGAAGTTAATTCCAGCCTCACCAAAGGCCTTCACAAAACTCTTAGGTGGACCACCATCACCTAAGTTTTCCGTCGACGTTCCCAGATTCAATAAATCGGTTACCGGATAAAAAATGGCAACCGCCTGAACCTTACTACTTTCTCGAGCCACGGGATCCCCAGCATCTGATTTTCCATCGCCCCCACGCGTTGCCAACATTAAACTCAAGTGGCCCCCTGCACTGCCACCGGTGACACCTAGTCTTTGTGGATCAATACCATACTCTTTAGCGTGTAACCGAATAAATCGAATGGATCGATGCATATCCTCGATGATTTCAGGGACGGTCGAATCCGGTTGGCTGACATGGCAGACAGCAAAAATGGTATAGCCGCGATTCAACAGCGGAGCCATGAGCCACGCTGGGGGCTCACCTGCTTTTTGTGACTTCCAACCACCACTCACCATGAAGGCCACGCCCAATCCATTGGGACTTGCGGGACGAATAACGTCCATAGTCAATTCAACACCATTGCGATGTCCGTAGACAACACCATCGGTACGTTGAGTTGTCGGTGAGTAGTAGCTCCACAATCGCCATGCGGTAACAGCCACCAAAAGGACTGCTACTCCGAAGGCAATTCCCAATCTTTTCAACCATTTCCTCACGGGCTCGTCTCACCAATTTGATAAATGCGGATTGGCATTCGGTCGGAATCTGAGGCTACCGCCAGCTTCTTACCATCATCCGAGAATGCCACCAGCTTATCATAGAAATCGGTTCCCGATTTAATCTGTCCCAGAAGTTTTTTGGTTTCAATCTCCCAAAGCTCTGTTCTCCCTTTTACCCCCAATGCAAACCATTTATTGTTTGGATGAAATTGAAGGTTGTGAACTTGCTCACGATTCGGGATTGCTACGGTGGCAAGTTTCGCGTGAGTTCCCGCGTCGAAGAGATACACGTTATCAAAGTCGGCGACTAAAAGCTTGGAGCCATCGGAACTGAACGTCGCTAGTTGCGGATACTTTACACTTAGATCGGTCGTTTCGATAACGCTTGCATCTTTCAACGAGAACTTGGCAAACACCTTGCCGTCGGTCGCAATCGCTTCGGTACCTTGTTGTGGCAACCACAGCGCCAGAACTTCCCGATCGAAACCAGTAAACTTGCGGCTTTTCTTTTCAGCGTCCCGAAAGGGAAACCAAGCCACAACTCCTTCACTATCACCGGCCAGCAGATAACCGAAGGCGGGGCTCGCTAAAGTCTTTCGAATTTCATTTTTGAATGGCTGGGCCCATTGTTGCTCTTGCAACCTCCCATCTTTATCAACTTGCCAAGTAAAACACGCACCTGAGTTACAACCAGCCGCCAAAAACTGATTGTCAAAACTAATGGATACCGACACGATGGCGGGGGCGTCGGGCAAGCCGTCTACTTTTCCAAGTAACGTACCGCTGTCAACTTCAAACAGATGTACGGCAGCGTCTTCTTTACCGCCGGCAATCCACTTACCATCATCGCTAAAGTCTAACGCTCTAAACGCTTGAGTATCATTCTGAATCGTCGAAAGCAACTTGAAGGCTACTGCAGACTCAGAGTCCTCTGCGGACTTGTTCATCTCAGCATCGTCATCACTCTTCACTCCTGACAAATCAGAGTTTGCGGTATCCTTGGCCTTCTCCGAATCATCGATTGCGATTGAGCCCGCACCAAACGGTGATTCTTCGCTGCCGGAATCCCCTGCGGTTTTATTTTCTGTTGGTTTTGATTCAAAGGGATTGTCGTACTCCATCGTCGAATATTCTTCTTCGTCCTCTGTTGTGGCAAACTTATTCGGGAAAGTCGGCTCCGCAACAGAAGAAGATCCATCAACTGATGCCACAGGAGGTGAGGGAGAAGCGGGCGCTGGTGACTCGGCCAAAGTGGGCGGCTCGGTTTCCGGAAATGAAGGCTCCGCAGGGAGCGACGGATTCATATCGACGGCGGGAGCTGCCTCGATAAAGAAAGAAAACAAGTCCTCCCTTTCTGCCGGCGTACCATCAGTTACCTCTTCGGTATTGGCAGGCGATCGCCCCACGATTATATCTCCGTAGAGAATTGTACCTCGCAAGCCAACGCCTAATCTGGATTCGGCTGGTAACTCGTCCGCTACAATCAACTGAGCGTTGATCCACGCAATTTGCGCTAAGGTTTCTTTCGCATCATCTGTAAAGTTGCGATACGAGGGAACGTGGACCAGAAACAAGCACCGATCCTCATGCAATTCGCAATAGGTTAGATACTCTCCTCCTGACAGTTGAATGATGGGTTTACCGCTCCTTGTAAACGCCTCATCACTTGCTCTCTTCATGATTTCGGCATAGTTGTTAGCCAAACGAACTGCATCAGGATTGTTCCCGCGCCCGGGAGGCAGGTCTTGTTTGGTAGCAATCATCAGCTCTGCAGCTCGGAGCGCACGTTCTGGGGAAAAACTATCACCATTTTTTCCACTTGCCAAATCTCCAATACCCGTGCCGTTATTACTTGGATCAGGAAGAAATCTTGGTCCTACGAAAATGAAAAGCGCTATCATCGAAGAAATCACTAACGCGGTATAGCCAACTACCAATCCGGTGACCGCTTGCCAGCCACCTTCCAAATAAGGTTGATTTTTTCGAACCGCACTATAACCGAGGTGTCCCATAATCACCGCCGCTATCGATAGCGGTAGCGATACGAAAAACACGCAAACTGTTATCAACGCCGCAAACGAAACCAACATGCTCCCCAACGCTAGTGCCGAAAGCGAAGTGCTCGCCGGCGCAATGCCTTGACTCATGGGGAGCGTGTCTCGATTAAAAACGTTGCCGCACTGGTGGCAGCCCACAAACTCTTGAGGACTTGTAATGGGAAAAAGGGGTATAAAGAAGAGGCTGAACCAACGTCTTTGGCTATAGTGAAGGTAGTCGGTGCGGGTTCGACAAACAGGGCAGCTAAAACTACCACTCGCGATTGGCTTTTGCCGGTTGCCCCAACCATAAATGAGAAACATGTCGCTACCTTTTCGGGTTCACTTTAAGTGTGCCATACGCCTATCAGCACTCCCTTAATAAGCTACCCAACACCAACCACCACCTCAAGGTAATCCGACAAATAGATTATCAAACTTTGAGACTTTATTTCGTAATTCATTCTTACCTGCTCTTTTTCAGATTCGAGCCCCACATCCATGTCATGGCGAATATCGCAAATCGAATCTCGCATCCAGTATCTTCAAAAATATACCGCCGACGAAGTTGCCGCGTATGACAAATGGGTCAAGATTTTGTCCTCTGAAGACAACCTTGCCTACCTGCAAGATGTACTCGAACTCTGCGAGATTCGGCCCGGCCACAATGTCCTCGATATGGGAGCTGGAACAGGGGGCTTTTCGCTGGTACTGAAACTCATCGAGGGAATTCAACTTACCCTGCTTGAACCTAGCCCCGAAATGATTCGCTGCCTTCAGACTAAGCCTCTACTAAAGGACTTGCCCTTAGTGCAAGGCTTTTGTGATCACCCAGATGACCAAAGTTTGCTTCCACTCGAATCTTTCGACGTCATCGCATCGCGCCAGTTGTTTAACGGTTTGTATGATCCGTTGGTTGCATTAGAAAACTCATGGGCTTGGCTAAAGCCCGGCGGCCTGCTCGTTGTTACCGATGGCTTCTATGACCGCAGCGCTTGGAGTGGCATATGGGAGGAAGAGGTCGACCGCTTACCACTTTCAGCGTGTCGCAACATGGCGATGGTTCCTTATCTTGCGGAAAAATGTGGCTTCCAAATCAAAGCGGTCCAAGCTATGAAGCGCACCAATCAGCGGCCCAGCATACGCACCCCTCGCTATTTGATCGTCGGTCAAAAAGTAACTCGATAAAAGAATGAAGCGGTTCAGTTTGTCGCTTTAGCTAAACTAGCTGTCAAATCATTGATTTCGCGCAATAACTCCAAGTTGCGTCGCTGATTTAGAGTCGGTTGATTGTCAACTTGATGTTTATCCGTAGCAAGTTCTTCGCCTAATCCTGCCCCTGCTTGATTTCCGCAGCGCGCCAAAATGCGTTCGCGAATCTCTTGAGCATTGGCTAGACCTACAAGTACTCCCATATGCATCAGTGAGCCAGCGGCATGTTTTCCGCCGCCCGCTCCACCTCCACCACCAGCCGTTTGCACCACAAGATTTGAGAAACCGAACCAACGTTGTAATGGACCTTGTTGAATGTTGATATTTTGAATGTTCTCAAAGGTAATCGTCGTCTCTTGCAGTGTCCAAACACCCTGCCGAAGCCGCATGCTTCGATCACTTAACACATACCAGGTAGTGTCGTAGTTTAAGTGAATACCGATATACGCGAAAATGTCTGGCAAGATAATGATGGCCAGAGCTAACGGAGTGATTAGAATCCCCAGCCATGGAACCGCGATGATCAATGCGATCCAAGCCACCGAAAGAGCAATATCCACGATAAAGAGCACGACCCAAAACTCGAACTTGCGATATTTCAAATACTCTTCAGAAGGATGCAAGTACTCGACATGTTCCCCTTCCAAACTCGGTAGGTTGGGTGGCGTTTTGGGTAGCTTGAAATAAGAAGCCAAGATTCCCCACAGCCCTTGATAACACCACTCCGTCGCTTTATGAACCAGACCATTTTCGTTCATGATTGCGACTCCTGCTTTCGGAGCATCTCAGCTAAATTGTCACGAATCGAGGTGAGCAATCGAGTCGTTTCGTCCGCCCCACCCGCAGCAAGTTCGTTTAGATCCGTTGAGGCGATCGCAGGCGAAGAAGCTTTCCTGGGCTTTTCTCCTTTCGCTCCGCGGAGACGTTCATACAGCCAATCTCTTAGTTTCTCTGGCTCTTTCACCCCTTCAATCACTATCTCGGGTGTTGCACTTCCTGAAGCCGTTTGAATTGAAATGGTAGAAATTCCCAGCCAGCGTTGAATGACATTGCTGGAAACATGAATGTCTTGAATCCTGCGGTACGCCGTCACAGACTCACGGCGAAACAAAACGCCGACGTTCATCCGAAGCCCCGAGTCTTCAAACGAATACTTCAATGTCGAGTACCGAAACCAAAGTGCGGGAAGCGTAATGAGAATGAACGGTCCGCTGGTAATAGCCCCCAACAGATAATAGGTAAACAACTCGTGGGCAGGGAGGTCCAATTGATTTGGATCGAAGGACGAATCTTCTGAGTTCATCGTTATAGCTTTGCAAAAAGACGCAACTGAGTGAAAGCCATCGTTGTTCCAATACTGTTGCTACTCACAATCGGCGAACGAGCGATTAGCAGAAATCAAACGGAGGAAATAGAATGTAGTGGGCTCGAATCTGTTAGTCTATGTCCAGCGTCATAGATCCACCATCTGTTTACCAAAACAACATACCTTTCCACAGGAACCGATGGCCATGTCCTTTAACCAGCTTCGAGCCTTATGGAACTTGTCGCTGTTCCTTCTGATTAGCGCGGTGACAAATTCGGGATACGCTAACACTCCCGCACCTCCGCCCAACATCATCTTTGTACTCGTCGACGATATGGGCTGGTCGGATCTTTCCTGCTTCGGAGGTATTCGTGCCCGCACTCCGAATATTGACCAATTGGCGGAAAGAGGGTTAAGGTTTAGGAACTTTTATGTCAATGCTCCTATCTGTTCACCATCACGAGTCGCCTTTACCACGGGCCAATACCCACATCGCAGGCGAATAACCTCCTATTTGGATAATCGGGCACAAAACTCGAACCGGCAGATGGCTCAGTGGCTCGATCCGGCTGCCCCGGTGATTGCCCGAGAATTGAAGAGAGCCGGATATCGCACTGGGCATTTTGGGAAGTGGCACATGGGAGGCCAACGCGATGTGGCTGAGGCCCCAACCATTGATCGATATGGCTTTGATGTAAGCCTCACCAATTTTGAAGGCCTGGGGCCAAAATTGCTTCCGCTCACCCAACAACCGACTTGGCCGTCACCTCGCAAAATCTGGGAAAAAGCCGAGATCCTCGGCGGACCAGTTACTTGGATGGAGCGTTCAAAAATCACATCCGGCTACGTTCAAGCGGCGATACAATTTATCGATGCAGCCCAAACGGCCCACCAACCGTTTTACATCAACGTTTGGCCTGACGACGTCCACTCTCCCTTCTATCCCAGCCTCGACCGCTGGTCCGATGATAAAGCCAAACGGTACGACGCGGTACTCGAACAAATGGATGCACAGCTTCAACCACTCTTTGATCGAATATCTACCGATGAGGCTCTGAATTCAAATACCATCATCATCTTGTGCTCCGACAACGGCCATGAACATGGTGCAGGAAACTCAAAACCACTGCGCGGTTCCAAAACCTGGCTCTATGAAGGTGGCGTAAGGTCGCCGTTGATCATTTACGCCCCCAACAGAATTCCCAAAGATCAAGAAGGAAGCTGGAATGATAGTTCCATTTTTTGCGCCCTCGATATCAACCGTTCACTCTACTCACTTGCCAATCTTAAACCACCAGCCAATCTCGATGGAGAAGATCTAAGCGAAACCATCTTGGGCCAAAAACAGGGGAGCCGTGAAAGCCCCATCTTTTGGCAACGCCCCCCAGATCGCCCAGGATTTGGCCATGGACTCAACGAACCCAATCCAGATCTCGCAGTACGGGATCAGCAATGGAAATGCTACATGAGCTTTTCAGGTGAAAACGTTCAGCTCTATGACTTGGCTCGCGACCCATCTGAGAACCATGATCTGGCTGCTGATAATCCTGACGTGGTCAATCGCCTTCGCGACTTAACGCTTCAATGGCACCAATCTGTGAAAGCACCATTACCTTGAACTCTTAAACTCTGGCCTTATTTCAGGGGCAAATAAATCTCCGTCACCAAGTCGTTCTCTTGAGTCTCGGGAGGTGTGGTCACATACAGTTCATAAGTCCCACAACGATGCTGCTTCAATTTCTTGTGACGCACCAACTGATTTGCCACACTCCAACCGTTGCCCAAATGATGATAGGGCCCGACGTGAGTTACCTTAAATGCATTAGGAGCAACCATCGTCCATTCTTTGAGGTTCGACTGGGCTGGCACGGAAGTATGTTCAGGAACGATAAAGCCGCTGATGTATTCAAATACCCCTTCACCCATTCGAAATCGCGTGTAGACCGACACCATCTCCCCATCCACAGGCAATCCATGTTGCTTAAACTCTTGACGGGCTTTCTTAAAGGCTTCTTCCATCGATGTCCCTACCGATTCGACGGAACATTGCGAAGCAATACCAAGCATCTTAAATTTCTTGGCAGCTTGTTTCCCATGCACTTCGACTTTCGAGTTGATTGTGCCTGTTTCAATCAGCTCCTTTAACATTCGCAAGCCTCGCGAATAATCCATGCCAATGAAGGTCTTCATCATTGGTATCATCCAAAACATGAACCAGGGCATACTCCCATCCATATGCCAGGAAACCTTCGTCCCGGATGATTCGCTCGAAAGATAAAACGCCGTGCTACAGACCGACTTAAACGGCTTGATAAAACAGAGTTCATCTTCAATCTTCTTACCCGGTACCAGTACCTTATGGGTCAACTTTCCCTCTCCCGTACAATCACCCACCCATGCATAAGTGGAACCAACAGAATTTGGGTTCTCGGAAACAGTTACCTTGGCGGTCGGTTCAGCGATCAGCCAGGGAGACCATACGGTCCATTGGCCGTAATTCGCGATGACATTAAAAACGGTGATCGGATCTGCTTGAATCGTGATCGACTTTTCCACATGGTACTTTGGCATGACACTTTCTCAACTTAGGGTTCATGGGAAACGATTCGCAGAGAGTACACCGTCGATCGTTACAGACTAGCGACTGTGCGGATTGTGCCACACTCGACAATTACTTGGCAAGAACCTGTCTCATTCTGATACCCCAGAAGTCACAATAAACGCTTCTCGCTACGTTTTTGCGCCGAATTATCGGCAAAAAACGCAAAATCGCATCGCAGATCGGCTCGTTTTTCGCGGTTTCGGATCCCAAGAGCCGACACTCCGTCTGCTAAGATGCTGCCCCTCTTTTGCTACATAGCACCTGGGATCGCGTGAGCTATACTTCCTCGAAAGGTCGTCTATCCTTTGAGCACAAACTATGCAGTTGAAACGAATCTTCTACTCGCGAATTTTCATTGGCATCATCATACTCATCGCGGGTGGCGCTTCGGCTTACCGTTATATAGAACGCCAGAAACGCTGGAATGACGCCCGCGAAAAACAACGCATTAAAGCGGAGGTAAAGAAATCAATCGACGATCTACAACTGGATAACGTCATCAAACCGCTTATAGAAGCAGGCACAGACCATTAGCAGAATCGTAGCCTCAGCGTAGCCCCCTCGCACATCACCAAGGCAACTATGTCCGTTCCACACGACGGTTCACCCGAACATCTCCGTAAAATGCTCCTTGGAAAGTCGGGCCCCTACGCCGACCCGCGCGATGCCATTGATGAACTGGATAATGTCCACTTTTGGTTATCAACCTGCAGTCGCGAGTTATACCCAAACATTCTGAATTCATTGCTGACCTTAGCCAACGATTCGGATATCACAGTGGCGAGCGGAGCTGTACTTGCCCTCGATTTTATCCCAGCGGAATTCGCTACCGGTCGAGTACTGCTTGACTTACTCGATAAACCACAGGGTCTCGATCGGAAGCCCTCTGGTTTTCGTAGATCATCGCTTGGAACCATAGGGAGCCAGCTATTACGCGTCGTGGCTCGCACGAATTCTGCTGTAGCACCTATGGATTGGCTCAAAGTGCTTGAACTTCCATTTATCCGGCCCGATGCAGCCGCGATCCTAGCGCATCTAGCGATCTTTCAACCCCACTTTGTGTTACACGTCGCACGGAAGTACCTCACACATTCCAATACCGACGTACTCATCAATCTTCCCAAACATTGGATGAAAATCGCTTTAGCAACACAGTTTACTCCTTGGCCTTCGGCATCCATCGAAGTACTTGGTAAAGCCGCAAGGTGGCTGAAGTGGGATACCAGCGACTGGGCTGCATTAGAAAGAGTATTACGGGATGATTATCCGTGCCTCACTCATCCTCCTGGTACTCCACGCAACAAACGTTGGTGGATTATCGATGGTGACGGTGCCGAATGGTCGCTATGGGAATCAGTGGATCAAGAGTATTGTATCGAAGTCCTGCAACCCGGGTATGCCTACGAGTTTCGCCCATTCCCTTTCGATCAGGCTCTCCTTGAACCTTTGCAGAACCAAGGGCATACAGCTATTGCTTCCCAATTAAAACAGTGGAAGTCCGGAAAACGCTAATTGTCGTCCAACTGATAGTACTTCAACCTTTCCCGAAGTGTACCGCGATGGATGCCAAGCAACTCAGCTGCTTTTACGCGGTTCCCACTGCATTGGTTCATTGCAAAACGCAATAATGTCGGTTCGACTCGATCCAAAAACGCTTGTTGTAATCCTTTCGATCCAATCTCATCGGTCCCCATTAAGTTCCGCAATAAGTCTTCCAAGAGAGTGTTGAGATTTGCCGCGGGTGCTGGACCTTCATTACCCCCTTCTTCTTCGGCCGGAAAATCGCTGATAACCAACGGCCTGCCTCGCGCCACAACCGCCGCGTGTTCAATAGCATTGCGAAGTTCGCGAATGTTCCCGCGCCATGGTCTTTGCTGCAACAATTCTAACAGCTCCTTCCCCACGGCTGTCTCAGCGTTAGGGTATCCAATCGCTGTCAAAAAGTAGTGGCACAAGAGCCCAACATCCTCTCCTCTTTCTCTTAGAGGCGGAAGTTGGATATGCAAACCATTGAGTCGATAATACAGATCTTCGCGAAAATTCCCAGCTCGCACCGCTTGTCGCAAATCGCGATTTGTGGCGGCCAATATACGGACATCACAACGCCGCGGTCGTACATCTCCCACTCGAAAGAAGTCGCCTTGCTCAAGGACACGCAACAATTTCGCTTGCGTCCCCAGCGGCAACTCACCAATCTCATCTAGCAACACCGTGCCTCCCTCGGCTTTTTCGAAGAGCCCAATTTTGTCATCGGTCGCGCCAGTAAAAGCCCCCTTCACATGTCCGAACAATTCACTTTCGATCAAATCAGGATTAAGCGTTACTGGAGCAATCGGAAAATAAGCATTGTCCTTTCGCAGACTGTGTTGATGAATGGCCATCGCCACAAGTTCTTTACCCGTTCCCGTCTCTCCAGTGATCAGAACAGATAAGTCACTTCCAGCCACCAATGCAATTTGCCGGAACGCCGACTGAATCGCAATCGATCTTCCAACCAAAGTTGGCTTGAAAGCCTCTGGTCTACGTACCGCGATAAACGAACCTTTCGGTCCATGGCTGAGTACTTGTCGACACTTCGCTAAAACATCTTCGAGCTTGAAGGGCTTTGTGATGTAATCTGCAGCGCCGCGAGCGACTGCGGTAACAGCGGTATCCAAATCACCAAAGGCCGTCATCACGATGACGGGAACATTGTTGGCCGCTGCACGAAATTTGGGCAATGCCGATAGACCATCTTCCTTGGGCAAGCGAACGTCGAGAAAGACTAACGAAGGTTTTATACTGGCGGCAACTCTCAGCCCTTCTTCCGCAGACGATGCCGAAAAGGCTTGATAACCTTCACTCTTAAGCATTTTCTCAAAAGCCCAACATATCGATGCTTCATCATCAACGACGAGCACAATCGGCTTTGGCTGATTCTCTTGACTTACACCTTGCGACATATCTTCTACCTTCCCATCATCCTTCAGAATCGTGATAAATGGCCACAATCAGCTCAAAGCACGTTTTGCTCCCAGCCCGATACCATTTCACATCTCCCCCAAGCGATTCAGCCGCTCGCTTTACTAGGGCCAATCCCAAACCGGCACCTTCCGGCTTCGTGCTAACCAGAGGCTCGAAGAGCGTTCCGGCCACATCCTCGCGAACCCCCGGTCCATTATCCAGCACCGCTATGGCAATACGTTCTTCATCCAAAACCTCGATTTGAATAGAAACTTCATCGGCTGCCTGAATAGCATTAATGCCCAAATTGCTAACCGCCGCGATCAAGCTGGCGCCGTCGCGAACTCGCAGTGATTTGGCCGTCTCAGCAATCTGCCAAGATAAGCGAACCCCTAAATGAGCAGCCATCACATTCAAACTAGCATCAACATGCTGCATACATGCTTCAATGGTTGCAGGTTGTTCGGCTTCGCGTTCTCCCTTACCCACTCGCAACAGTCGCTTAATGTACTCTTCGGCCTGCTGCATTTCGCGCAGGGCGACATCTATCTCTTCTTCGTTGACTGTTTGCCTGCGTTGGAAGAGCTCAAGTGCCATTCGCGCTCCTGTCAAGGTGTTGCGCAACTGGTGGGCTAGGCCGCTGGCAAGCTGGTTCAATACGCGAGAACTTTGCTGCTGCCGAACCATCCCCCATAGTTGCTTTAGTTCCGTTGACATCTTATTAACGGATTGTTGCAATCCGCCAACTTCATCGTTTTCTAATTCTGTTTCAATCTGGCTGTCAAAATTTCCGGTGGCGACTCTGCCCACATGTTGTTGCAAAGCCCTCAGACGCCCAATCCATCGATTGGATAAATAGTAGGCCACACTCGCTAGTATCACAATGGTCGGCAAGGCCGCGAAAAGCGGCAAAAGTGCTGCTCGAAAACTAAGCGCCGCTACTGCTTGATGATCAAAGAAAACAAGAATGATGGCCGTACTATCGCTGTTCTTCAACGATGGATCGCGACTGACACGATACACGTGGTACTTGCGACCGCTGAGCTCCATTAATTGACCATTTTCGAAGTTAGGTCCCGCAATCGAAAACCGTTCCTGAGAGTTCGTGGAATGGTCCAACCATTCAGGAAGTTCAGTTCCTGCGAACGTCGAATGCAACCGATCTCCAGCATGATCATAGCTAATGAGTTGTGATTGAGTTAACTCCGCCAGCAACTTTAGCACCGGCTCCGTCATTGGAAATGAAGACTTGCGTAGGGTCTGCTCCATGCCGACAAACTGCACGTCGACCGATCTTTTTCCCCATTGCGATCCTAGCCAAGCTGAGACGACCGCCACCACAATGGCTATTCCGATCGAAGTTGTTAACAAGGGGATCAACAATCGGATGCGCAGCGAACGAAAGGGGCGTGGCATGAGATTGTCGTTCATGTCGTTAATGGGGCAGCGCACGCCACAGCAATTCGGCGGGTGTTGCGGGCCTTTAGGGAATGAAATGGTCGAGCTACAGAAATCTACGTATCAGTATGTTTCTACAACCATTCGTTCCGCAAGGGAGCCCTGGGGCGTCACAACAAAACTAGCCGCAAATTCGTGGAGAAGTCGCCGAAACACTCCCAGCGAATGCGGCTAACCGATGGCAAGATCTTCGCAACGGTGAAACATCCAGACTAAGGAATCTCGCCCGTCACTTCGCCAAAGGCCCGCGTTGCCATAGCTCGCCAAGTTGCCAAATCGATTGTCTCGGCCACCGATGTTACCGATCCGTCGACTCGCAAGACATTCACAACTCCGGGGTGAAAGCTTCGTGAGGTAATTGCGGCATAGGTTGGCAACCCCGCATTGCCATTCCGTCCTTCTTGCCATGAATTGTAATCTGCTTGCGGATAGAGCACGCCACCGTTAGTGTAGTTCACCAAACTGTTGGGAGGCAGCGTAGCAGTAAAGCCGGTGTGATGGACTCGCCCATCGGGCCATTCAGTATGCCCCGTATCTTTGAAATCGGTTGCACTGGCGACGTTGGCCTCTACCGCCGCACGGTTCGCTGGGATAGCGATCGAAGCGGGACCACCATTGCGTGTGTAAGGTGTCCACGCTTTGACCTCAGCTGCAAACAACGTGTTGCTGGTACCATCAACACAGTCAGCGATTCGGAGGAAGGAGTTGGGAAAGAACATCCCATCACCACCTGAGCGATTCGTAGGGTTATAGACAAACCAAGTCCCAAAGTTGAAGCCATAAGTTGTTGGATAGAGGTTCGGGCGTCCCGAACCTGTTACTCGCACTTGAGTACCTTTGGCATCGCTCGGACAAATGTATGTTGGAATCCTAAGATCGTTGATTGCCAATTGGAAATCCCAAGCAATACTCAGATCCACCACATTGTATACGTTACTTTGTTCCAAGTAGGGAAGTATTCTTCCATGCACACCCCATGAACCATTATTGCCTGTCGATGAAACATTGAGATTGACGATAACCGACGGTGGGAATTTTTTGTAGGAACCCTCGTAGTTCAACAATGCCAAGCCGATTTGCTTGAGATTATTAGAGCATTGCATGCGTCGAGCTGCTTCGCGAGCCGCTTGCACAGCGGGAAGCAACAAGCCCACCAAGATTCCAATGATCGCGATAACAACCAATAGCTCGACTAATGTAAATCCGCGATTACTTCCGACCGATTTGTTCGTCACTTCTCTTTCCTCGCACCGTTGCTCTTAACCTAGCTTTACTACACATCTTCTGACGTATCAAAATCATCTTGTGAAACAATGACAGCCAGGCTTCGTTCACCCCGAAGCTGTAGTGCAGCGGAGGCTACGTGCTGTGGGTACAGACGCCGACCTCGCTGCATACGCTCTCAAAAATGATGTGGAGTATGACTAGGGCACTTAACCCGTTCAGTTCCATGATGACTGCAACGGGTCGAGGTAGCAAATGCTGCGCCGAAACTTCAAGAAAGCGGCAATCCAAACTCCGACTTTGCCCACTAAAACGCTTGAAAGTTTGTTTTTTCGAGAGAAATCCTTTGCTTTTTTACTGATAGGCGAGCCAAGCCCGTCGGAGGATTGGCGAATTTTCCGTCAACGGGGGCCAAAATCACGCCAACATTCATAACGACTCGGTCTTGTCAGTCGCTTCGCTATCTGCAGTTTCTTTATCACCCGCTTCGATGCTACCTTCCAGTGAAGGGGGGAGTTCTGCTGGCCTCTCGGGTTCATTGGCGTCTATGCCTGAACTCTTCTCCGCAGGCGGGAACGCGTTTACCTCTGCGTTGCCAGCCTCTCCACCGTCTTCAGGATCTAACTTTTTTTCCTTTCCGATTCCTGCATGCACGTAAACGCCATCCACGCCAAACGCCATACTTTTCCCTTCGGAATTAAAGAAGACGATGATGCGCAACGCGGATGACTCATGCTGCTCGACGGCATAGCCATTCAAACCAGAAGTTCTAGGAGCAGGACCGTAAGGTGAACTCGGAGAATTCGCATTAATGGTTGTCGCATTGATTTGAATGGTCGCGAAAGCAACTGCGTTTTCCCCTAATTCATCCGCAATGGCCACGGCTCGTTGCGGAGTTAGTGGATTCAAGAAGCCATCGGGAAAATTGCAGAGAATGTTCCCATTCGCATCACGCGTTAATGCTTCCTCGCCAAACGGCACCACTTGTAGATTGCGATAGGAACGCTGGGTCGTGTACCTCTTCAGGCCAGCAACAATTTGCCTGTAACTTTCTCCCTGGCTCACACCTTCTTCGACTACCTTCAGATATTCATGTTCCCACTCTGCTCGTCCAACACCATTCAGCGTTCCATCGGCGTATGTCACCGTTCTGTTTTGAAGTTGCTCAACCTCATATTCCATTCGCCTTCTCTCATCGGCCAGCGCTCGCGACCTAGTCATCCCCCAAAACGGGACCATGACAATCGCCGCCAGTACACCACCAACCACTGCTGCCCCGGTAGTGATGAGCACAATACGACTGAAGAGTTCTTTGCGAGAGATGATCGCGAATACTACCGAAAATCCAAATGCAATCGCCGCAAATAACAGCAGATGTTCCTCTCGTACGGCAACGCCTGCCAATAAAAACGGGACCAACACCGCAGCCAAGAACAATATCAGGCCAATGATCGATAGAACTTTTTTATCATTCATAAAACTATGTAAACTCCTAAACGGAAACAATCGTCGCAGTAAAGTTCGCTGGCATCGCTTCGGCAACGGATGCCGCAACGGTTCCTGAACATGGGCCAAACATGCCTCAAAGATGGTGGCAACCTCTGCAGCGGATTGGAATCGATCCTCGATTCGTTTTGCCATCAGCTTCTCTACCAAACCTTCCAACCACTCCGGAATGGCTGGATTGATCGCACGAATCGGAGCAGGCTCCGTATCCGTAATTTTTCGAAGAATTCCTAACGAACATTCAGCTCGGAAAGGTGGGCGTCCTGTACACATTACATACACGACACTTCCCAAACTAAACAAATCACTTCGTGCATCCATGCCATCGCCGCGCGCTTGTTCGGGCGACATATATTGCGGTGTGCCGGGATGAAATCCAGTGCGAGTTAGCGTTGCATCATCGGCTGCTCGCGCTAATCCAAAATCTGTAAGCAAAGCCCTTTCGATTCCTTTTTCCAGCAGAACGTTGCTGGGCTTGATATCACGATGCACTAAGCCTTGAGCATGTGCGGCCGCCAATCCTGAAGCAATCTGTCGCGCGATACGCAGGATTTCACAAACATCAAGCGTTCCTTCCCGATCGAGCCGACTCTGCAAGGATTCCCCGGCGACAAAGTGCATTACCATGTAAGGTTTTTCGTGCTCGGTCTCCACGTTGTATATGGGAACGACATGTTCATGCACGATAGCAGCTGCCGCTTTTGCCTCTCGCGAAAATCGTTTGCGCCCTGCTCCACTAGCAGCCAAATGGGGAGCCAACAATTTAATCGCGACGGGACGACTCAATTCCGTATCAAAGGCTTTGAATACGATTCCCATCCCTCCAGCGCCCAAAAGTCGCTCAACCTCATAGCGTCCAATTCGCCCCAGCATCTCCGGATGCGATGGCGAATCGAGCAATTGTTTTGCCATCGACTCCGTCCATTCCATCGGATACTCGCGCCACACATCGGGTTGAATTGCCGCTTGCTTAGAGTTTCCCGTGGAAGCCAAACTCAAGCTCCCTACCCCATTCAACGAGTCGACTGCATCACTCCATTCGTCCTGCGATGCCGCCAGTTGCTCTAAGCGAGCGCGACATTTCTGGCACTTCTCCATGTGCGAATTTTGATTTTCATTGAGTAAGACTTCTTCATCAGACTCAAGAACGCTTTGAAGTAATTCATCGCTTATGTGTTCTGTCATGGCAACTCCCCTTGCTCTTCAAGTTGCCTCACCGCTTTCTTGAGCCTCGCCATCACTCGACTTCGCGCGAAATAAATGTTCGCTTCTCGAAGATTCAATCTTCGCGATGCTTGTTCAACGCTCACGCCTTCAATACTTGTTAACCAAAATGCCAACCATGTATGCTCCGCTGTCTCCTCGCGAACTTTTTGTGCGGCCAGGACAAATAATCTACGGCGATATTCGATCTCAAAATGTGATTCGATTCCTTCGCGGCTTACAACTCGGGCCAATTCGCGTTCCACCTCGCTCCCCCCCTGAGCCAATGGGCGAGTCGCTCTGCGTGTGAGCAAATTGACGGCTTGATTGTTGGCAATTCGCCGTAACCATGCACGAAAATCGCCTCGGTCCTTGCGCTCGAGCCATTCACCGATATTTTGTGCGACCGTGATCCAAACCTCTTGGACCAAATTGTCGATGTCTGCCGGTTGCATCCCCCGTTTCGCAGCCACACGTTCAATCACAGGGGTATAGATAGAAACAAAACTCTCCCAAGCCATTAGATCTCTCGGATCGTGGAGACGTCCGATGAGGCTATATTGGGTTTTGGGTGAGAGGTCAGCCATGGAGATGGATCAATCTGAATAGACATCGATCGGAAAACGACGCGGTTAAAACTAAGACACAAGCAGAATCCAAGATCTAGCACTCAGCGGCCACTATTTTTTGAAAAAGCTTCTCCACGCTCCTTGTCGCGGATACAAGTCCCCCACTTTAACGCCTGAATAGCCCCCGCTTGGTCCTCAGGAGCAAAAAATCCTCGGTACACCCAAAGTAACCTCTTACGTTCCGGAATGTAGAAACTCCCCAACCTAATTCCATTGTCCCGCGGCGAGACCTCGAAACACGCCAATTCATCCCCTTCGATGACGTCGCATGCCGCTTCATTCCGCGTCAATCCGCCGCGATTGTCCCATAGAACTCCGTTGAGAATTAGAGCTCTACGGTTGGTAACGGCGTACAAAGGTTTTGAAAGTAGGTGGTAATACCTCCATGGTGCGGTCCAATAATACAGTCCCACACCTACAAAACAGACACCGACCGCTGCTGCAATCCAAATACTTCCTCCACCACGCATGAACGTTAGCAAACCCATCGCGGCAGAAGCGCTACCCATCACAACGAGAATCAATCCGAAGAGAATCTCAGCCAAGACTCGTCCTAAAACCGCTCGAGGTTTGGGGCGTCCTACCCAGAGCACATCCTCATCCTCAAGCAAGAACGGCTTAAGCCGGCGCACATCATCCACCTGCTCAATCGTTATCGCTCGAAATGAATAGACCGGTACGGTATCGGCGCGGTTGAAATGTTGTTGAAGCGAGTCAACGACTTCCCGCCCATTCGGAATAAAAGCAGTCAGAAGCTTATAACGAACCTTGTCTTTCATCGATATCCAAAACGCAATTCCACTCTCAATTGTGGGAGCGTTTTCGTGAGTTGATGAAATCGATTCGATGTCATTGATCGAATATTCCCGAACTCTTCGACTCCCCAGTTTTCGGAAACGTATGGTGCTTCCATCCCAACTGTAATAAGCCACAACTGGGCCCCAGCAGTTTTGGACAGCTAAGTACACAAGGAATAATGGAAGAAACAACAAGGCTGCCAAGCTCCATGCGAGCTGGCCCATTTTCCACAGGACTTGCCTTTGGGCGAGTAGGCTCATCGCCGCAAAACTTGTTAGTACCAACACTCCACAAACAGTCGGAACGATCGTTGGTGCCGCCACCTTCGCCAAAGCCAAAACGTTGATGTGCCCCTCTAACCGTTTCTCATCTTGCATCTGTCGCCTTAACGACTCGATTATAATTCGGGCTTTGGGCAAAGACTTGAAGCAAAACTGAAATGTGCTTCCATCTTTCAACCATAGCGAAGAGACTGAACCTTGTTGATCGCTGTGGACCAAGGTGATATCCAGTGGAGTTATCTGTCGCTGGCGCCGTCCGAAGCGAATTACAGTTAATTTCTCGCCGTCAAATCGAAAATAGGTAACAAGCGTAAATAGCGAGACGCAAAAGTAGACTAGCCCACCCAGCCCGATCAAGAAAAGAACCAGCTGAATCGTGTGAATCCCTTGTCGCCACATGAATAGGCTGAGAAATGAATACATCAACGTCGCAGCCGAAATCACCCCCGTAATCAAATGTGTTCTGATGAAGACCGACCATTGCACATATTCCTCGACAATGGTTGACTCTACATCTGAAGTGGAGGTTCGGATCATTCGCAAAGTTGACTACCTCAACTGAATCGACAAACAGCTCTTTCGCTACTTGTCACCAACTGGCACGATTTGCACAGCGTCGATATGCACAATTCCCTTGGATCCTTCGGTGGAAAAGAGCACAGAAAAGTTCCTGCTACTGTCAAAATCAAAAGTTCCAAGACTCTCGAAATGATTCTCACCTTTGGGAGCGCGCGATTGGTCGACTTTGACCACGCTGGTTCCGCGAAGATGTTCTATTTGCACATTGGCAGCTTTGGCCCGATTCGCATGCGGAGCCCATGCAATTCGAACCTCATACTTTCCTTCTCGAGTTACCGAAAACAAGAACTTGGCTGTTGTGTTTGCCGCTCCCGAGTACCGATATCCATCGCCCACAAAATTCTCTAGGCTGCCTTGCGTATCCCAAGTACCCGTCAATACGGCAGCTTCATCGTCAATCACAATTCCAGGCAACTTACCTGGATTGATACCGCGAGTAGCAATATCGGGTACGATCACTCCTTCGGGAACTTCCAGTTCAGCATCAACCGTTTTCCTACGCATAACCCCAGGCTGCTTCATCAGTTCGTGAAGTTCTGAAAGATGCTTTTCATAAACGCCACGAGGTGAAGTATTGAAGCGAACGCAAATCCACGCTGCCTTGCCAACAACTTCGCCCATCATTCCACATGTTCGCATAACGCGAATGGGCCCAATCGCTTCGCGTTCCACGCTGATATCGCGTCCTGCCATGAAAAGGTTGCCGATGTTGCGACTGTAAAGACAACGATATGGAGCCCAGTAAGGGCCCTTATAACTGTACTCTTTCCCTGTTGTGGCGACTGAGATAAATTCCTCACCATTGAGGCCATCCTTAAAATCTGGATGGGGCACATGAATATCGATATGCCAGGTATTTGGAAACGCGGCATCAGGCCAATCGGTTCCATTTCGAAAGTCGTCGGCCTTCAAGATGATATCGCCCAGCAGCCGCCGCGACTCTCGTTTTCCAGCAATAAATGCCGACCATCCTAAACGATGATTGGGATACTGAGCGTCAATGTTCTTGAGCGTATCCCAAGCTCCATACATCGCCCGCATGTTCAAATCGCGAATTTGTTCAATATCCTTAATCGGGTCCTTATCGAATCCGCTTTCCCAAAACCATCCACCCAGATTGGCCAGCGGAGCATCTGCCCACTGACCTTTGAACTTCGATCGGCCGGGGAATGGCTTCTTCGATAAATCAATCGCCCATTCAAGTCGTGGAAATGGTGCAGCAATCTTCCCCCCATCGACCAAGACTGAAAGCGCATCTTTATCTTTGCATTCACAATGCAAAACCTGATTGCGATCTGCTTGGTCGAGTACATTCCACATGTTGCTCGCCCCCATATTACCTTCCGCAGAGACTTCATAGTCGGCGCCTGCCAGAAATCCAACAGTACCGTCCCCAGTGCAGTCTGCAAAAAACTTCCCTGTAACTCGTATTCGTTTCGCAGATCGAATATTTTGTGCAACGACGGCCTTAATGCGATTCCCATCCATTTCAACCGCGTTCGCTCGATGCTCGAGCAACAAAGTGATGTTCGGTTCGTTTTCTACGACATTGAGCTTTCGTTCATCTTCGTAAATAGCTCCCCCCTTGGCATTTCCCTTCCCAGGTCCCTTTTGCGGACAAAGCTCTTCAACGATTTCACCGATGCGCTGAAAGGGCTTTTGTCGAGTATGTCCTTCAGGCCACACCCGAACCTCGCTGCTCGAATTGCCGCCCAAGACAGGACGATCTTGGATCAACGCCACGGTAAGTCCGTTTCTAGCTGCAGAAACCGCTGCTGAGGTTCCCGCTACGCCACCTCCTACAATCACTAGATCAAAGGCGCCACCTTCACTCGGTGGTCCCTCCACGGCCAAAAGCTTGCGGCGGAACTGGCTCATTTCGGGATCGGAATTGGGAGGAATGAACGTTGAGTCTTTGGTAAGGACAATGGCATCACAACGTCCTTCAAAGCCAGTCAAATCATGTAGAGCGACAGCAACTTTGTTCGCAAGCTCAACCGTACCACCGTTTTGCCAATGCCACTCCGCTCCTTCTGTTCCAAAAACCGTCTCTAGCGGTTTGCCATTAAAGATCACTTGAAACTTGCCAGGTGCGCCAGGAACTTTCCACGGAGCAACCCAATCTCGCGTTCGAACCCACACTTGATACTGACCACCTGCACCCACATCGAGTTGTGTCGTGGCATCCTTGACCGGAACACCTAAGCCATGTGCCAACAGGTACGGAGACCCCATCTGATCCATCGATTGCTGATCGAGATCCCAGCCACCCAACGAAGCAAACTGCTCAGCTTCCAATAGTATCGTTTGCGCAGAAGCTTGCACGCTGAGAAAAACAATAACAATAAAGCTCAGTAAGACATGGCTACCGAAGCCACAAATCGCACGACAAATTTTCATCGCATTAACCCAATCGTTCCATTTAACTCAATTTGCAGCCGAACTTACTTCTCGTCGCCACCGATCAAAAACTGCACACTCTGAATTTCACCTTTGTAACGTCCGAGTTCGTTTTCCAAAACGGCTGAACCTTCATCACTCCCGATCTGCATTCCATCATTAGGATCTCGCGACATTAACAGCTCAACAGACTTCCGCGCCTTTTCTGCGTTGTCCACACTCAGGACCAACTCCTTCTTGGCGGTTAACTGCACTTTAACTTTGGTCCACTTTCCAATGCACTCAACTGGCGAAGTTACAGTCGCTATTGTTTCGCCAGAGCGATAAACAAACGCTGGCTTACCATTCCTCACGAACATGCAGAAGCCCTGATTCCTGCCACCTCTTGCAAGGATCACACCATCTCCATCGGCCCGAACTTCGGCTTCCAGTGTAAATGCACTCAATGCAGGGTTCAGTAACTTACTTCGTGGTACCTCAACGAAAGCGTTGCCATCGAAGCCTCCAACAGAACGTCCATCCTCTGTCTTCTTGAACTCAACCCGCGTTAACACACCATGCAAATTGTTTTCCGTTTGATCGAGAATTCGGTTTTCCTCGACCCGATCAAATTGATAACGCAAAACGATCTTGTTTGGTCCCAATACGGGAGGTAACTCACGAGCAGGATCGGCGGGTTTGTGTTCGTCTGCGTAAGCGGGCACATGATAGCCCACTTCTTTGGAAAGGCGATCATATTCCCGAGCCAGCGTTTGCTTCAGCTCGATCGCCTCAGGGTCATTCATTAAGTTCTTAGTTTCATACGGATCATTTTCGAGATCAAAAATCTCTGTCCATTCGGGATGAGACGGATATTGAATGAGCTTGCCTTTGCTGGTTCGCACAGCCGTCACCGAAGGCACCTTGAAGGGGCGTTCGAAGAAATAGGAGAAGAAAAACGAAGTTCTCCAGTCCGCAGGCGTCTCTTCGCTCTCCAAAAGTTTTTTCCAGCTTTTGCCTTGCATTTCCTCCGGAACCTCGACGCCTGCCAGTTCCAAGATAGTGGGGGCTACGTCGATGTTGAGTACCATCTCATCACGCGTCTTACCAGCCGCTAGTTTCTTTGGGTAACGCACTAGCATGGGAATCCGCATAGATTCCTCATACGCAGATCGCTTGTCGCCCAAGCCGTGCTCTCCGAGATAGAAACCGTTGTCGCTGGTATAAATGACGACCGTGTTCTCGGTTAACCCTAATTCGTCCAACGTCTTCATCAGTTTGCCGACGTTCTCGTCAATAGCCTTCAAGCCACGCAACATTCCCAGGTTGGTTTTTACCGTATCTTTCCCTGGTTCCGCATTCACTGGCTTACTACCCGCAAAGCCTTCGACCACATTTCGGTAAATGGCTGGCGTTGCAAGGTTGGGCACCTTCTTTGCTTCCGCATCACCATAGGTCTGTGCATGTCGCTCAGGTGGAGTAAAAGGCCCATGACAAGTCTTATAACCGAGCACCAGTGAAAAGGGTTTGTCTTTATTCGACTTGATGAAATCAATCGCGTAGTCCGTGGAAACATCGTCGATCCATCCCTTGGTTGCCGTCTTGGTACCATTGATCTCCACCGGACAATCAAAATACACACCTTGTCCAACAAAGCTGGCCGAATAGTCAAAGCCTGGACGTTTGCCACTTTGCGGGCCCATGTGCCATTTGCCGATGTAACCAGTCGTATAGCCTGCGGCTCGAAGCAACGATGCGTGTGTTACGCTTTGCTCCGGAAAGGGTGTATGGTTATCGATAATGCCATTTCGATGGCCGTATTGGCCTGTTAAGAACGACGCACGACTTGGAGAACAAAGAGCCAATACAACAAAAGCGTTTCTAAAACGCACCCCTTCACTCGCCAATTTATCGAGATTGGGGGATTCGAGCCATGGAAATCGTCCTTTGTCTCCTCGTTCCTTCTGCACACAGCTAAGCGTATCCCAACGTTGATCGTCCGTGTAAATAAAAACGAAATTGGGCCTTTCGTCGGCCAACACCTGTTTTGGACCAAATACACCCAAACATACCAAGCCCAACACAAACCCTACAAATCGTCGGTAAATCACGCTCATGGTCCGCCGTTCAACAATTCCGAATCTTCAAGATCAACCGGTACCCCAATTATCGTAAATCCGAGCGATTCGAACAAGCCAACGCTTTAGGTCCAAATTTTCTCGTTTTTCCATTGAAACTCGCTTCGAATCGCTTTGCCGCTCCCGTTTTCCGCAAAGCCTACCTTCACATGTCGCACATTACCGTGACTTGATACACTGCTATCCATGAATATTACACCGATCCGAGTTGGATTCCCTCAGATTTCTCGCCTCCCTGATTCACTCCGCGTCCAATTGCCATCGGCTCACACTCTCTATTCAGTGAGCTAGACGGCAAGATTCTGTGAACCTTAATAACATCCGATCTCAAACAATGTCTTCAACCACTCCCGGCACATTGAATTTTCATATCAAAGTTCTGCGGGGCGTTCCAAGCATCCCCAAAGGAACGTATGCCGCCGAATTGACTACTGAGTGTTTGCGCCTGCGTTCGGCCAAAACCAAACAAATAGTTGCCGAGATCCGCCCGAATAATCGAGTACAAAACAGAACGGCCAACACCCTGACGCTCAATTTTGAATCTGAGCTTATTACGTTGCAACCGCTTAAACTCAACGGTTATCCAGACCTGATTACAAATGCAGTGGAAAGAGTATTGAACGGGAACTCGACATCGTTCCGGGCCAGCGATTATGAAATTCCGCGACTCTTGATGTTGGTCGCCGCAGTCCCCATCTCATTGGCGGCTATTGGTGGCTTGGCCGGAGGTTCCATGGGTGGTGCGGCGACTGGACTCAATCTTTTCATTGCCCGAAAGCACTCTTGGCCCCTACTTGCTCGTATCGGTTCGATGTTTGCCCTGACCCTCGTAGCATTTGCTCTCTACTTTCTTGCTGTCAGATCTTTTGGTTCAGTGCCAACGCAACCACAAATTGCACAGGCTCCATTAACGGCAACTCCAACTAACCCCACTGTCGTTCAACCAGAAATACCCCCGCCACCCAAGCCCGCAGCCATCGAAGCCCTGACGTCCACTGGTATATTTCAACTTCAATCTCCCAGCTCCGATATCACTGCAGCAATAGTTCGAGACGATTGCGCGTCGATTCTCGTTGCCTGCCAAGACGGTACGCTTCAAACGCTGTCGCTGCTCGATCCCACTCCAACATGGAAACTTGTCGCCAAACTCCCATCGGTTCCGCATACTATCCGCAAACTTACGGCGGACTACTATCTGATTACCTGTCCGGCAGAAAAACTCCTTCTGACTCCCAATTACAAATTACTGCGGCTTAGCTGGAAATGGGAGTGTATTCCAAGTACCTCCTACCTGTGCGTTGCGAACGATACAAACATAAAATTGGGAGCCGTCAATTTTGGAGCCATCGAGCGTGCCGCTGACACGTCCAACAACGGCCTAGGAAACCTTCCATTAACAACACTTCCCATGGATTTTCTCGAATCGAAAGATGGGCCTGCATTATCGATCGCTTTGCCGCCCCAGCTCTCCCTTTCGAATATCACTACCAGCGGTATGAACCCGATTGGATTCGGATTTCGCGACGGAACCATCGCGATCAAAGCCAGCGGCGAATGGAGCCTTGAAAAATCCCGTTCTGCTGCTGTAACTTGTCTCGGCTCGGGTAATGGTTTTGGTTTTGAAGATGGAACGGTTGATACGGGGCTTCTCGATGAGAAACTAAGATACCGATCTTGCGGTGACGCCCCAATACAACGGCTGATCAGCTTGCAGGTTTGGACTCTCGCCATCAATCAAAAAGGGGAGTGCTGGTCGTTCATCTCACAAGATCCAGCCGCACCGCAAAAGAAGCTTCCAGCCAGCGAATTTGGGACAATCCGCGACATTGCCCCACTGGATTATGCGATCGCCATAGTGAGCCAAAACCAAGTGACGTTTATGTCTTCTCCCAAATTGACTTCACTGCTGAAATAGCTCATCAGTTTACAATAGGAGTGTGCAACATGTAGACGGGCCTCGAATCGTGTTACAGATTCGAGCTCTCTAGATCTTCGATGTAGACGTCAACTTGCTGCCCAATGGCGGCTTTCAATTTCGACGGCGATACGGAGTATATGATCTGCATTACGCGAGTATCAACGCGCTCACTCACCGAGCCCGTGAGGGTCCGTTTCGGCGAGACCAAGGGCTCAGTTCGCACATATTCCAGTTCGACCATTTCGCTTGGCTTACCCCGCAACGCCGCATAGGCTTTGGCACCAGCACGAAATCTTGGAATCTCCGTCTCGTCGATATCGACACGCACGTGCAATGGATCCACAACTCCCATCGATAAATAGGGGGTCGATACGATCGAAGCGGGCACAAACTCGCCGGCTCGAACCACAACGCTCAAAATTGTTCCGTCGATAGGAGCCTTGACAGTGCGTATTTCCATAAGTGTCTGAGCTTTCAATAGATTGGCGTCCGCTAAGGCCACTGCAGCTTTTTGAACAGCAATACTTGGAGGGTTATCTCCCTCCGCCAGCAATCGAAGCCCCGCTTCGGCTTCGAGTAGTCGAGCTTTAGCTTCCAACGTCCGGACCTGACTGGTATCCCGACTCAGAGTTCGAGTATCCATCTCTTCTTGCGAAACCGCGTTTTGCGTTCTTAACTGCTTTGCACGTTCGTATTCTCGAGCCGCATTCGCTTCACTTAATGTGGCTTCTTGAACACTAACTTCTGCAGCTTTAACCCGAGCTTGTTGAATGTCTATTTGCGCGAGCAATTCACTGAGCCTTGCTTGTTGAGCCAGCAACTCGCTTTGAGCCACTTGCACATCAGCTTTGGATTGCCGCTGATCAAGTTGCAGCAACACTTGCCCCTTTACTACCACATCACCAGGCCGGACCAAGACCTTCTCAACCACTCCGGGGACTTCCGATCCAATCGCAATAATCTCGCTCTGCGGTTCAATGATACCTACACCACCAATATACGATTGCTTGCCGCCAGTCTCAGCAGCTGGCTGCGTATCTTGGTCAGCGACCAAGGCTCCTCTGGGTTGTTGGGGAGGGAGCTTCAACGCTTCCGTCACTACAGGTTTAGGCCTATTTTTCTGGATAAATTGTGCAGCAATGTACAGCATACCCGCGGCACCGAGGCAAACGCCAAACGCAAACAATGTCTTAAACCAACGTTGTATCACAACAGCCTCTAAACCAATGAAGGAATAATCTCTTCCGCTCGTCCTGTTCTAACAACTTGCCCATCAGACATACTGGCGATGTAGTTCGCAAAACTATAAATGCGACTATCGTGGGTGACCACAACCACCGCGCGATTTTCTGTTCCTGCAACGTCCCGCAATAGCTCCATCACCGTTCGACCAGTTTCAGCATCCAATGAGGCCGTCGGTTCATCGCATATCACAATCTGTGGGCTGTGAGCCAACGCTCTTGCAATAGCTACTCTTTGCTGTTGTCCACCTGAGAGCTGATTGGGGTACTTGTTTTTGAATTTCCCCAGTCCTAATTGATCCAACAGATGGTCACTCACCCTTCTCGCCGAAGTAAGAGTGTAGCCTTTTACAACTAAAGACACCGCAGCGTTTTCGGAAGCTGTCAAAGCGGGAATCAAATTGAACTGTTGGAAAATGAACCCCAAGTATTTAGCCCGAAAACCTATGACGCGTCGTTTCGACATCGAGGAGATTTTCTGTCCCAGGATCTCGATAGTACCCGAGTCGGCTGTCAATAGGCCCGCAATAGTCGAAATGAGCGTTGTTTTCCCACAACCACTTGGCCCCACCAAAAACGTAGTTGCGCCCAAAGGCACATCGAGATTCACACCTCGCAATACTTTCACTTCGGCACTGCCGCGTCCGAAGGTTTTGGTCACCTCACGACACCGAATGGCCACGCCGTCCTGAGCCACACTTTCTGTCTTAGTATAGAAAGAAAACATGACTTAGCCTCGGAACACAATAGCTGGGTCAACGAACAATAAACGGCGGAGAGCCACAAGCGATGCCAGCAAGATAATTCCGGCGGCAATTGCTCCTGAGCCAACTCCCACTTGCCAAGGGAGAAAGAAACCCGCGAAATTCGGATTGCGACCGGCGAACTCAAAAAAACATGCGGCACCAAACAGGCCGACGCTGTAACCCACAAAACCGATAACCGTTGCCTGAATAGCCACCATGCCAATGAGTCGACCATTTCGGGTCCCCAAAGCTTTGAGCACCGCAAAATGTTTGAGATTCTCCAAGACAAACAAGTTGAACATCAACGCAACCACACACACACCCACAATAATACCGAGCCCCACCACGGTCCCGAAGCTGACCGGAATCCCCGTATTGTCAATGATGTATTGGATCGATCTTTGGCGGTACTCTTCCGAAGTAAGAGCCAAAAGCCCCGTACGTTTTCGGATCTCGCTGGCCACATCTTCCGCCGCTCGTCCACTGTCGGCACGAGCTACAATAAAGGACATTTGGTTCCGGCCATTGTTGGTGTACTGCAACGCTTGCGAGTAGCGAGTAAAGAATGTAATGCCAGATGTAAATTTCGGTGAATCCTTTACTATGGCAACTAGTACGGCGCGTCGATCATTGAGTTCCACCACTTTGCCTAATTCAAGCTTTTGATCCCGCCAAACTTTGTCGTAACCGTCCAGTCCCACGGCCACGGCATCAGGCTGCTTCAAATCCTCAATGTTTCCCAATACCGGTCGTTGCGGAATACCAATCAACGACGCGTCATCCACACCCAACAAAGTCGCCGACTCAAGTTGCCCATCAGCAGTACGAATTGTCGCCATCGATTTGAAAAAGGGGACGGCCCAACTCACTCCGGGTACACCGCGAACGCGACCGAGCTCTGTATCTCGTAAAGGGAATATCGTTTCGAGATTCTTTACACCTGGGTCCATTACCCAAAGATCAGCCTCAGGCACGTCGCTGATAACAGCGCCAGCCCGGTTCAGCAAACCGAGAAAAATCCCCAACTGTTGGTTGATTAACAATGTTGAAAAAGCAACACCTACAACCAACCCCAGAAATTTCACACGATCATGAAATAGCATTTTGAGGGCTATGACCCACATTATTTGTTGCCCCGCTCAATCATCGAAGTCGGACCTCTCCTCCAGTGCTATTCACGATGGCTTCCGCTATTTTCACGCGAGCGTCGGACCAAACCGAAGATTGTGCAAATGCCTGAAGTCGATCTTTAGCCGACTCGGTATGTTTGAAGGAGTACGAAACTTGATCGGCTGGAATCGCTTCGACTACATACGAGGCAACGATCGTCAAGGTATCGAGTTCGAAGACGAATCCATCTACCCTTACCGGTGCTGCTACAAATTCTTGCTCCGATACCGCTATTGGTAATTGACCTTCATCGATACGATGCACAATCAAATACTTCGCTTTCGTTGCTCCGTCCATTACTCGCTTCATGAAAGCCTGATCACCACCGCTCGGCGCCTGGTTTGCCCAGTACAAGGTCGTCGACAAATTGGTGGTTAACATCAGATCAATCGCTCCCTTTTCACCCTGCAGCGCCGAATACATGATCGTCTCGCAGTTGTGATCTGGAGACTCTTCATTCAGAATTAGCTTGGGAGATAACTCAGCCGTAACATTTTCAGCAGTTTGAGGAATCTTGTCCTGGATCAGCTTAAGCTTTTCTCGCATTTTCTCGATCGCTGGTCGATACTCATCAATCAGCGACTCTGGCGACGTTCCGCAACCAACAACAACTACAAGTAGAAAAAGAACTACCCACCGCATCGATAAAATCTCCGTTACCCTACGCAAACTTCATTCAATTTTGGGAACTTGGTTCGTAGGATCTTTCTCGTCTAATTCTATTCGATGAACGTCGACTCCAATAGCATGCAAGTATGTGCCAGAGGAGTGCTTTAGAACTCGGATCTTATTCACCGCATTTCCAAATTCTTCTTTCTGCCAGGTGAGTCCCCCATCTTCGGTCACAAATCCATGCGGCGTTGCCCCAACCCAACCTCTTTTCTCGTCGATAAACGCAATCCCAAATTCGCGAACTTTGAAGTCATCAACCAACAACTGTTCCTGCCAGGACTTTCCGCCATCCACTGTTTTTAGAACATAGCGTTTGGTCAACATAGGGTCTGGATTGTAGGATTGCACCGACACAAATCCGATCTCTTTTGTGGGAAATGACATTTTCCAAGTGAGCTCAAAGGTTCGCGTACCCTTGTAGACTTCTTGCCAATTTTTCCCGCCATCTTCCGTTGCCAATATCAACGAGCTCGAATCTTGCACGTTCTTATCTGACGCGCACGCTAGAAAACCTCGATCAGCATCTATGAAGTGGACGTCCAATACCATGGCACACGACTCAGGCAGCATCATATGCTTCCACGTCTCTCCAAGATCATCCGAATAGATGGCAGCAGTTGGCCCGCCAACTCGACCAACCGCGATGAGTCGAACGCGCTCATCAAGATTCCCTGCGTTGATATAAGGGATCTTCAGCACTTGCATCGAACACAGCCCCACAACTTTGGGAGCGTCGACCTTTTCTACCACTTCCCAAGTATCACCACCATCGCGCGTGCGGTAGAGCGGCACCGAATCCGTGACATTCGGAAAGTAGTCAGGACCAATATTGCCGACAAAGCCGAGTTTTTCGTCAACAAACATCAAACAGCGGAAGTAAGTCCCCGGCTTGTGCAATTTCAATTCCCAAGTAATGCCTCCATCGCTTGTCTTGAAAATCTTACCGCTTCCATTGACATACCATCCAACTTGTGGCGACACGAAATGAATATCGTCTTGCTTCCCCCGATAAGCTTCGGTTGCAAGCTTCTTCCAAACGTAGTCTTCTGCATGGCCACTCGTGCCAAAAGCCAATACACAGAACAATAAACCAAGGTGTTTTCCTGCAGTGGAGTAGCCTAAGTTCATAACTTACCTGGAGTCCTTGTCTCTCTTGTTGCGTTGCCCCAAAAGGGTTCATCGATTTGCTATTTGGTTCGTCGAACCGTAACCTCGGTAGTTTATTTGGGTGTAAAGTGCGAGCCAAAGAATCGAACGAAATCGGCGGATTTCGCAACATCCCTCCAACAACCACTACACAACCATACACATATACGTGGTCGTTATCTACGGTTCGATTCGCAATGGGCTAACCTTCGCCCTGTGAACTCCCTTTCGCATCGTTAAGTTCACCACTTGTCCGTGCGATTCTATAAAACCCTAGCAAAAACAGCTAAATTCGAGCACATATTTACCGTCCAGCCTGTCTGCAAAAACCACGTCTGACAGTTTATTTCCCCAAAACGGCTAACCGGGATTTACTTCTTCTGAGGACGGATTGATTGTAGAAAGTAGGTTGCCCCAGTACGATCTACGCTTGGAATTCCCAGCCACAGCGAATCAATAAAGCGACTGAATCGGAAGGCAAAATGGCCAATAATCTTGACGAGTGGTTCAACGAAGCGATCCATTTTCTCAACGAGGACAACGTTCCCGAAGCTCGCAAATTTCTGGCCAAAATGAAATCGACCGCCCCCAACGATTCGCGAACCATCGAAATCGAAGGGGATTGTGCCAAAGCCGAAGGGGATTTCGATCTCGCGACACAACTCTACCGAAAACTGATTAACGGTTCAGATTCTCAAGCGGCAGCGCGTGGTAATTTGAGCCTTGGCTTTCTTCTCATGGAACGTGGTGAGAGACAAGAAGCCCTGAAAGCGCTTATTGCCGCTGCACCGTTATTGGAGAATCGCGAAAGCCCCTATGAGCACATGAATGCAATGTCATCCATCGCTGCCTTGGAGTACGAACTTGGTGACTTTGCACAGTCTGCCCAAACTCTGCTCGGTGTCCTTGAAAAATATGAAGAGTACGAACTCGATGATGATTGCAGTCTGATCTATCTGAGTTGTGCTACCCAGCGAGGCGATGCACTCCGATCGCTTGGCAAGCTGGATGAAGCCCAAGAAGCTTATCAGATTGTTGCCGACATCACCGAAGAACTTGAAATCATGGATGAGCACGCCAACGCACTCGACGGCATTGGTGTGGTTCACCAAATGCGCGGCAATTTCAAGGAAGCCACCAACTTTCATTTGAAATCGGTGGAAATCAATGAAGAGATTGAGTCGATCCCTGGGCTGTGCGCCAACATGGCCAATCTCGCCAGAGTCTACTTGCACTTAGAGGACTGGCCTGTCGGTCGGAAATATGCTCTCCGTTTACTACAACTCGAAACCGATGAAGAATCGGTCGAAGGCGTTGGGTTCGCAAAACTTCTTCTGGCTGAATGCGATATCGGAATGAAGAAGTACAAAGAGGCTGATCAAACATTACAATCGCTTTTGAAGATCTTCACCCGATCTGGAGAAGCAGACACGTATGTGAATTTGATTAGCGTTTTGGGTCAGCTTCGCCGCCTACAAGGCAATCTCGAAGAAGCGGAACGTTACCAAAATGAATCTCTAAAGATCTCGCTGGAAATGAACAATCGTGATTTTCTGCTATCAAGTTATGATGAGCTAGCCGAAATCAAGGCAGCCCAGAAATGTTACGACGAAGCCCGTGACCTTTGGGAGCAGGCATTGGAAATTGCCGAAGAATTGAAATCGGCCAAGATGCTTAAGACGATCAAGAAACGCTTAACGGATATCGCGAAGCTATAAACGTCTGTTTTTTGCCTCACGAAGACACTGCCCGCACAACCACAACCAGCTGTTAAATGTCGCACTTCGCCTGTGCCCGAATGCTTAACCGAGCATGGCTTGACGAACGAACCACATTAGCAAGATTGTGCCGAGAATGGATAGCGTAACGCGCAAAGATCGTTTCAATCGCAAGTAAAACACCAACACAAAACCGCTGATTGCGACTAACGTCGAAATAATCGCAGACACATCGATGATCACCTTCCATAGATCACCCGTGTGTCGACCTTTATGCAGATCATTCATGATCGAAATAAGATCATTGCAGGTTGTGGTTAATTCATATTTGCCGTCCGCGCGTGATATTCGCGCGGTTGCCGCATATCCAGGACCTTGAAAAGTCACTTCGCACGAATCTTCAAAGCACAAAAAATCTGCCACATGCCCGGTCAGCAAATGCGTGGAACGCAAGTGCTCCGCAACGGCAAGCTTGTCAACTTCGTGTCCGAAATCACTTCCGTCCCAACCTTCAGGCGCCTGCGTTTTGATCTTCAACCAAGAGGCATCCAAACTCCCCTCAGTCACCTGAGTATCTTCTTGGAAGAACCAATCTGGGTGATTGAGGGTGAGGCCAGTAACGCTAAAAAACAAAATAGCAGCCAACGAAATCATCGACAAATAGATATGGAGCCACCTGCTCCATTTAGCTAAGGCGCGATGAATATGCCGCGAAGCGTGAGGCTTCTCTTTAGTTGAAGAAAGAGATTGCAAAGGAATCATTCCTGACTGTTATGGCTTCTTGCTGAATTGTACTTTGGCAGTCTTGATTTCGACATTTCCTTTTAGTTCTTCTTCGAATGATTTCGCACCCAATTCAAAGGGATATTTAATCAGCTGATACGTTCCATGTTCACGTGCGGCTTCGATGTAGAGGGTGTACTTACCTTCCTTCAATACCTTTCCATGGTCATCTTTGCCGTCCCAAGAAACTTTGTAATTTCCCGCATTTCGTGTAGGCTTCGAAACAGTTCCAATCAGTTTCATTTCATCGCTCAATAAACGCAATTGATCGCTCGCATACCAGCGACGCAAATCGCGGTGCCAGCGTGGACCAGGATTATTGGCCATCAAGAACAAGCTCAATGTCTTGACCGGATACTCATCCTGATCCTCAATCCAAACAGCGACATAAGGTCGACGCCAACGTCCACTGTTCTCCGGTTTGGTTATCTCATATTCGAGGTTCATTTCATACGGTGTCGCCGACTCTTCTGTCGCCGTTTCCTGCGTCGCTTGAACCCAATTCACGGAGCAAAACTCCGTCTCATCGCCTAACATCAAACAACAACTGCAACCTGGAATAGACTCAACCAAGTGAAGCGCATCCTCAGGTTGCAGGACAGAACAAATCGTAGCCAATACGTCAGCGGTTTCAGCAGTTGGCGCCATTACAGTAGCGGACACAACGTTCGTTGATGGCATCCCTGTACGTGGATCGATGATGTGCGAAAGCCGTTGTCCCTCAAGCGTAAAGTAACGTTCGGAGTTTCCGCTGGTTGCAATTGCGGCATCTTTGATCGAGAGATTCTTCCATGCCTTGCCACCAATTGCATCATGAAATGGGTGCGGTATCGACACATTTTCTGTCAGCTTTCCAGCCACACGCAGATCACCGCCGATGTTAATCATACAACCATCGACTGCTGGACAATCCCGTTCGATCACGTTGATTACGGCATCCAGAATCGTCCCCTTGGCGATTGCATTGAGCGTTAGGTTTTGGCTAGTCAAACGCGTCACGCTCGCGCCATCCTCGGCGATGGACCAGTGCTTTGCAGCAGCCAATTCCCGTGCTCTTTCAATCGCATCGCTGGTTGGCATCGTCGATGTTTCAGCGGCATCTTTCCATAGCTGCGATAGTTCTTGAACACCCGGCTGAAAAACGCCGCGACTCACTTGATTCCATTCATCACAACGTTTGAGTAGTTCGCACAAATCGTGGGATAACGTGCTGGTCGTCCCAGGTTTCGCGTTGATAAACTTAGAAAACTCGCTCGACGGTTCATAATGGCTGAAGATCTTTTCAAGTCGTTCAATTTCTTGAAGGGTTCGTTCCTCTGCCTCGCGTGCCGTTGCTTCGGTGGCGCACTGTATGTGCAGTTCGAGCGAAGTGCCAAGCACATTTTCATGATGAAAAGTGAAATCTTCAGCACTGCTAGATCGAGCCAGCATGCTGAATAGAAATAGACCAAGGCTCAAGGTGCAGAAGTGCAAACACCATTGCATAGTTGGGTTCCGGTGCGAGAAGTGGCATAGGTCAACGGGGGTTCCAACACCATTGACTCGAATTAGTTTCGAAAAAAAGATAAGTGCGACAAAGACAAAGGGATCTTCGTCGCACTTCGATTTCTACTCGGTAGTAACTTGCGAGCACAATACGCTGGGTGCATGAGCTGGCCATTACAAATTAGTAAAGTGTCGACGTATTGTTTGCGGCATCAGAGCTAGTTAGGCTGACCTTCGTCATCACCCGCTGGACGTCGACGTTCGCCACCGCGTCCCCCTTGAAATCCTTCGCCACCAGGACCACCAGGTCCGCCTTGAAATCCAGGACCGCCAGGTCCGCCCTGCCCACCCTGGAAGCCCTGCCCACCCTGGAAGCCCTGCCCACCCTGGAAGCCGGGACCACCCTGGAAGCCGGGACCACCTTCGCCACCAGGACCTCCTCGGAATCCCATCGGTTGCTTGAATTGTTGCAATTGTTCGGCGGTAAGTATTTTGGCTAACTCTGCGTCCACGGTTTCTTGGAGTTTAGCGATCTGATTGCGCTGCTCCTCCGATAGGTTCAATTGTTGCATCATGAACTCGGGAACGACTCGACCAGGTTGCATCATGGGACCGCGTCCTCGTCCTCCGCGGCCCATCTCGCCGCCGCGACCGCCTGGTCCGCCGAACTCACCACCCATAGGCGGTTGACCTCCGAATCCACCTGGGCCACCTGGCCCGCCGAATTCACCGGGCCCACCAGGACCACCTCCGAAACCACCTTGGCCGCCAGGGCCACCGGGTCCGCCACCGAAGCCACCGCGACCTCCTGGTCCACCTTCGAATCCGCGTCCCTGTCCGGCCATTTCTTTCTGAACCAATTGGGCCACTTCGTCGCGAGTTACCTCTTTGTTTTTGTCCGCATCAGCTCGCTCGACCAATCCCTTGAGACGGCTTTCAGAGTACTCATCTTCGGTAAGTTTCCCATCCTTATTTTTGTCGAGGCTCATCACCCGAGTTATCGTTTCCTCCCCGCCGCCACCACCTTGCCGTGGACCTCGCCCTTCGCCTTGTTGCCCACCAGGAGGTTGTAGAAACGCGAAACCTGCCAACATACCACTCATGATCAATGAACTAAAAACAAATTTCATGGGACACCTCTTTGAATTGCTGAACGATTCGTTTGAAGACTTTTTACGATTTGAAGTTTCGATCGTCGGGTGTGAGTCCCAGGACGATGTCGAATTTTGCTGTATATTCCGGGGTTTCCGTACCCGGCATGAGAACCCAATCTGCCTGTACCAATTCCTGATCGACCAGGTCGCCAGCCTGAGCAAAAATACCATCGCGGCGATTGTTTTCATGACCACGAATCATGACCTGCGTCGTCAAAATTTCTTTGCCACCCCGGCTCAGCTTAATATGAATGTGGGGTGCGGGTCGGCCTGGGTAAGGAACAGGTTTCACAGTGCGAAAGCGATATTCGCCAGTTGCTCCAGTTTCGAATTTTCCGTAACCTTGGAAGTTCTTATCCTGGATGTTTTTCTTGCTGTTACTATCATTCGAATGAAGATAGACACCCTTCGCATCACATTGCCAAATTTCCATGGTAACATTGCGAAGAGGTGAACCGTTTAGGCTCAAGATTCGACCATGCAGATGAGTGATCTCACCCACGGCAGGTGTTAACGAGTTATTGACAATGATAAGATCGTTATCTTGATCGAGCGGTAGATGATCAGGGTAGAATGGCCCTTCGGTTAAACTGGGAGTTCGAAATAGTTCCTCAGCAAACAGCCCTTTTTGCGTGAAAAATAGGAGGCCAGTCGCCGCTGAAGCGGTAAGCCATTGTCGTCGCCCAATAAATCTGCTTTCGTTCATCCGTAAGCCCCTTAAGACCATGGAACTTTGTGTACTATTCTGGATACAATCAGTTATCCCGACAAAGCCTGGGATTTTGTTCGCAACACTGAGACATGCGAGATTGAGCCCAAGCCGGGGCCACGCTTTTTCGAAAATTCCTTTTTTTCCATCGATGCGGTCAGAATGACACAAGATGTGACTCAAATTCTAAAGGCCTTGGAGGCTGGGGACCCTCTCGCCGCCAAGGAACTTTTGCCCGTTGTCTATCGTGAGCTCCATCAACTTGCGACCGCCAAAATGCGACAAGAACGGGGTGACCATACCCTACAGCCCACCGCGTTAGTGCATGAGGCCTTTCTCCGCTTGGTCGGAGATGTCGATCTAAACCGTTGGGAAGGACGAGCCCATTTTTTTTCGGCTGCAGCTGAAGCGATGCGCCGCATTCTAATCGACCATGCTCGCCACAAGAACGCGGCTAAACGCGGCGGAAAGCTGCAACGCCTCGACATCAACGAAATGTTGAGCTTTGACGAAGCCAAAGTCGACTCGCTGCTGGAATTAGACTCGGCACTAGAGAAACTAGGGCAGCTGGATCCCATGTTGGTTAAGGTTGTCGAACTTCGATTCTTTGCCGGGTTATCGGTGGAACAAACGGCCGAGGCCCTAAACCTCTCGGACCGCACCATCAAGAGGCACTGGGCCTATGCGCGAGCGTGGCTACAGCGTGAACTCGAAGAAAAATAGTTGCCACGATTGTTAGGGTTCGTTTAACGCGTAGCTGGAGCGCAGCGGATGCTACGTAGGCTGGAGAAAAACGCCAATCCCCTCCATACGCTCGCGAAAAAAGGGTAGGAAAATATGGCCCCTGCCTCCCCTCTTTGTCGCATGAAAGGAAAGAGTGCAGTGACAAAACGGAGCAGAGACCTCCCATGAACCAAGCCAATGAACGAACCATCTTCTTGGAAGCGATCGACCAAGATTCTGCGCAAGCGATGTATGCGTATGTTCAACAAGTTTGCGCTGGCAATCATGACCTGCAACAACGAGTAGAAAAGCTTGTCGCTGCGCATCTCAAATCGGAAGGTATTCTCGACCAACCCTTATTCGAACCGACTCCGGCCAGCTTAGCAGAAACACAAAGTCTCTCTGCATTGGCAGTTGCCCCACTTACGGACATCAACCAACAGATCGGTCCCTACCGACTCATGGAGAAAATTGGCGAGGGTGGCTTCGGCATCGTATACGTTGCCCAGCAAGAACAACCTGTCCGCCGCAAAGTTGCCTTAAAAATGGTCAAACCCAACATGAACTCGCGAGATGTCTTGGCCCGCTTTGAAGCAGAACGTCAAGCACTTGCCATGATGGATCATCCTGGCATCGCTCGAGTCTTCGACGCTGGGGTAAGCAGCGATGGACGTCCCTATTTTGTCATGGAACTAGTGCGCGGAGTTTCCATCACGGAGTTCTGCGATTCCGCCAAACTTGATGTGACTCGACGCCTCGAACTCTTTCGAGATATATGCTCTGCCGTTCACCATGCACATCAGAAAGGAATCATCCACCGAGACCTGAAACCCTCCAATGTTCTTACAACGCTGTTCGATGACAAACCCACCGTAAAAGTGATCGACTTTGGTATCGCCAAAGCCATCGGACAGGAACTAACGGACAAGACGATTTACACACGCTTCATGTCCATGATGGGCACACCTCAATACATGAGTCCAGAACAAGCCGAGATGAATGGCTTGGATATCGATACCCGCAGCGATATCTACTCGTTGGGTGTTATTTTGTACGAGTTGCTTACCGGCACAACGCCGATTGAATCGACGCGTATGAACTCCGCTGGCTATCATGAAATACGTCGGTTAATTGTCGAAGAGGAACCTCTCCGTCCGAGTATGCGACTTTCGACACTCGGAAATCGCTTAACCACAGTGACCGAAAGCCGGAACGTAGAACCACGAAAGTTACGATCCATCTTGGATGGTGATCTTGATTGGATCGTGATGAAAGCGATGGAAAAAGATCGTACCAGGCGATACGATTCTGCAGCCGCGATGGCCAAAGATATCACCGCCTATTTGCAATCAGATCCGGTTGATGCACGCCCTCCATCGCGTTGGTATCGATTCCAGAAATTCGCCGGACGCAATAAAACGGCCATCGTTACCTCCGCTTTGGTTGCAACCTCGCTGGTACTGGGAACCGCATTCAGTTTGTACCAAATGTCGCAAGCAATGTCGGCAGCTGATGCCTTAAACACCGCTTTGGCAGATGCTCTTGAAGCCAAACAAAAAGAAAAAGAAGCCAACGAACAATTACAAGAGTTTTCAAATCGACTCGTTCAAGCTAATCAACTGATTTCAACAGCTCAAACCCATTTCTTTGAAAATGAAATCACTGAAGCCATCAGTGATCTTGATCAAGCCATTGAACTACAGCCATCGTACTATCTCTCTTGGCTGCAACGAGGCCAAACCTACTCACGGCTTGGTATGTGGTCCACTTCGGCAACCGATTTTGCCAAAGCATTGGAACTGGGCGCTCCCACCAACGAGCCTCAATGGCAAGGGATCGGTGCTCTGTTTTTAGCAACCAATCAACCTGCCGCATATCGAAAATTGGAAACTGAACTTGTCGATCACGTTTCCAAATCAAAAGGCCTCGTCGACTGGCAAGCTTTGCGGGCTCTGGCCGTCACACCTGACCATGACTCTCCCATCGATTGGAAAAAAATAGCCGCAGATGTCGAGACGAACCTGAATCGAAGCGCGAACTTCGAGAGGGAACCGCGCGGACGCGGTGAGCGATTCGGGCGAGGTCCTGAACCTTTCGGTGACCGTCCGCCTCACGAATTTGAACCGAATGCCCCACCTCCCGGAGGCTTTGGCCCCGACGGGCCACCACCAGACGGGCCACCACCAGACGGGCCACCACCAGATGGGCCGCCACCAGATAGACCACCGCCAGGCAGTATTTTGGGGAGCCATTTTCCCAACAGAAATACGCCGCCAGATCGCGATGGTTTTCAAAATAATCAACACGAAGATTTTATGGGACCTCGCAGTAACATGAGACCATGGCAAGGTCCTGGCCAAGGTCCAGAACGAGGACCAGGACCGGGACCGGGATTTGGACCAGAGGACCGTATGCGCGGTGACATGCGCGCTGAAGGTGGCATGAACCGCATACCGCTGAGCGCTAAACGCTACATTGCTGGTCTGGTAATGATTCGAGCAGAAAACTACAGCCGAGCCGTCGAACTGCTTGAAATTGCAGCGAATGACACCAACTGGGTCGGTAGTGATTTGATCGCTTCACCTCTAGCCATCGCTTATCACAAACTGGATCAACCGGAGAAAGCGACATTGGCCTTTGAGAAGGCTGTCGAAAACCTAAACCAATTCTCGCAAGAGATATCCGCCAATTCTAGTAGCAGACGCAACATGGCCCCCTGGTTTGACACCATCGAATCATTGTTGCTCTATCAGGAAGCCGCTCGATTGTTAAGCAAGCCTCCTATCAATCTGAAAGAATTGCTCGAACAAATAGAACAACGCAGACAAATCGAGTAATCATAGCCGATGAAAAAGGCTCCAACAAATCGCTGGAACCTTCCTCATTGAAACCTTTTGATCCCGACGGCACGAACGCTTATCGGGGAAGTTTTTCAAAATCGATCGCCGGTTTTTCACTTGCCGTTGATTGGCGTTTGAAGCTATCGCCCGCCTTTCCCGTTTCGCTGAAGAAACCACAATTTCGCATGTAGAAATGATCTCCCTCAGCGCCACCGATGTAATCCAGCCGATGACGATTTCCCCCTGTTGGATCGACAGAGAATCGGGCTTGAACACACTCATGCCATTTACCTGCTGTATCGACAACCCATACGTTGCCATTCTCAACCCGGCGTTCGATATGGCCAAACGCTGGATTAAAACTCTCGAGGAATGAATGGAAGCCTTTGTAATGAGTGTCCGTTTTGGGACGGCGAAAACTAGCGATCAGTCGCCATTCATCCGCAGCTTTATCGCCGAACCATGACGTGTAAATGGTATTACCTTTGCCATCAGGTTTGACTTCTGTGAGAAACCGGTACGTCTTGCCGGCTACCCATGGGTAAATCAAAAAACTCTGCCCACCTGAACCTTCGTTGCCAAACTCGCCAATACGTACATCAGGCCCACGCCCCAACACGGCGATACGTTGCTCTTCCGGAATGTCTTTGGGATTATCCGTTTGAAAGGGGCTCCAGACTGAAAAGAGAACTCGTCGCTCGCTTTCGCTGTTAACTTGGATTCCGAAATATCCTTCGCCAAATCCATTCGCCATATAATACGATCCGATGGGATCAAAGCCGACGGGAACGGTAATTTCGCTATAGCCGTATTGAATGTTCACATCGCGAGGTACTTGGTAACCGAGATGCACCGATGGTCCACGCCTTCCCCAATAAAACATGTTCCCTTCGTTATTGCGGACATAGTCGACTTTCAAATTCACCACCTCGGAACGCACCACCAAACCTTGAATTTGAACACTCTCCTTACTCCCCTCTTTGCCTTTCAAATCAACGCGTACATATCCCTTCTTCACGCAGTCGATCTCACCGACCAGGATATCGCTGACTTCTTCGTTCTCTACAGCAACTTCCCTGTGCACGTCGCCTACTGAAACGTCAAGAATCGCGCCGGCTGTTCCTTTGGCTTCCAATAGAAGTGTCACTTTGCACGGCCGATCGACCGAGAAAAACAACGAATACGTTTGCAGTGCATCGCGAATCACCACTGAACCTTCGCGGTTGATTGCATTTCCCGGTTGTGGAGCTGTTTTGTACGCATTACCACCTGCGGCGACGCGCCATTCGTCCGCCCAAACCGACGTAACACATAGTTGAAATACCAAGCAGTACAAAGCAAAAATACAACGCTGATTCATGAGCCTCTCTCAAACGCAAAATCTAAAATCCACGGAAAGCAATACATGCGCACCTCATCAACAAACGTCGGAGGAGCGAAGGGCGAATGATCCCCAAACCCAACTTGAATGAATTAATGGAACCTAGCAACTATGGCTGTGAAGATGAGAAATAGTCATTGAAATCTATGTCCGATCGAATAGGATCCAAGTCCGGATCCACCTTCATGTGTCCTTGTTGCCGAGGATCACTTAAGGCCCCTTGCTTTTGCAATCGTCCCAACAACTCTTTTATCTTCGTCAAATAATCTTCCTTCTTCTCTGAAGCATGCGGAATTGCTTGCGAATAAGCACAAACCGCATTATACAAAATGTTAGCTTGGTTGGCTGGGTTGGACGCCTCTTGCAGTTGGATCAGCTCCTTTTCAAAATCCCCCAACTCTCCTTTGCGAATTCGTTCGACCAACTCCATCGAATTTTGAATGGCTCGCATTGACAGTACCCAAGGCTGTTTAGGATTGTCTTTCATCAATTCTTGTAGAACCTGATTCGATTCGTTAATCACTTCGGTCGATTCCGTAGTTCGATCCAACTTCGCTAATGCAGCCCCTTTGACTTGCAGGGCCTGCATAAGTTGCATTCGGAAAACATACGCTTTCGGATGACATTGCAGTAGAAGTCGGCTGTATTCTAAACCTTCATCGATATCCTTCAAATTCTGCTCACTGATTGTCTCACCGGTACTCGACCCGCTGATGCCATAATTCAAATGACAAATAGCCCAGGTTTGTAGGAACTGGTCCGCGCTGCGTGCGTCTGGAGCATCCTGGTCCTTAATCGTCTTCAATAAATCAATCGCCGAGCGATACAACTGCACTGCCTCTTCCGGTTTTTGCTCAAGGTTCTTGTAGGCAGCTTTTACATTGTAGGCGAATGCAATAGCGACTTGCCTTTTGTAGGTGGGTTGAAAATTGTCGAGCAAATGCTTGATCTTTATCTCCATCTCAGCCAATAAATTCGTCATCAATTTAGCGTGCTTGGACCCGCTCGATATACCTGCATAAGCCAAGTAAGACGTCGACTCAAGCGCTTGAATCTGATACTCAATCTGCTGCGGCGTTTTATCAGCCACTTCTCGAATTAACTTCGAACCATCCGTCACTTGCTGCCATGCCAATTCGTTTTCACCATTTAAGGAGTGAATGGTTCCCACGAGCGACATCATCTGCGCAATTCTCGCCGAGTATTCAAGATTCTCAGGCTCACCTTTCTGTAACTCTTGGCACAACTGAATACAATCTTCAGCCGCTTTCTGAGCAGCAACTAAATCGTTCAAAACGAAATGTGTACCAGACAGCAGTGCATAGGCCTTCGATGCTTCTCGACGAACTTCCAAGGAATCACTCTCATCTGCAATCAGGCCTTGATAAAAGAGAATGGCATCGTTGAGAATTTCTTGACGCTCGCCTTGCAAATCCGGTTTTTGAGCCCACTCGACACTGGCTGCCCGAGCTGTCATAAGATTGACAACTTCTATGGCCCGACGCAGTCGCGACTCCGACTTGCGGCTTTGATTACTTGCTTCATTTCTTGCCAGAATAGCAACGTCACGCTGAGCAGCGAGTCGGTTGTTGGCCGAGTACATGATGGCCACAATCACTCCCAATGCGATAAACCCAACCGCTACGGCACTAGCAATCGCCGGATTCTTTTTGAACCACCGAACCGATCTTTCCCATTTTGAAATGGGACGAGCCAAAATCGGGTCGCCGCTAAGCCAACGGCGTAAGTCATCGGCAAGCATGCCTGCCGATGCGTATCGTTTGGCAGGATCCTTTTGCAAACACTTCAGACAAATAGTCTCTAAATCGCTTGGAACAGAAGCATTCAATTGTCTCACCGGGACAGGATCTTGCTTCAGAACTTGCAAGACCGTCTCCATTGCCGTCGCAGCTTGAAAAGGAGGACGTCCGGTCAGGGTTCGATATAAAATCGCGCCCAAGGCATAGACATCCGCCGCTGTTCCAATCTCTTTGCTATAACCTCCAGCTTGCTCGGGCGGCATGTAACTCGGTGTCCCCAGTATTTGCCCCGTCCCAGTCAACTCTGAGCCACTGCCAATTTGTTTTGCTAATCCAAAATCGGAAACCTTGGGAGTCCATTCCAATTCGATTTGGCTAACCAAAGTGCGATCTGTCGTCGTTGGCTTACGTGTTCGAGAAGATTCGATTGTACCAATGATCGATTCAGAATTCGAAGAGCTCTTGCGCGACAAAAGTATGTTCGCTGGTTTTAGATCTCGGTGCACCACTTGCTTGCCATGCGCAAATTCGATGGCATCTGCTACCTGTGTCATTAATTGAGCAGCCACACGGGGTGAGAGTGGATTCTCGCGAAGTACTTGATCTAGACTTCCGCCTTCAACAAATCCCATGGAAAAGAAATGTTGCCCATCGATCTCCCCAATTTCATAGATGGGAACGATATTAGGGTGCTCTAACTTCGCTGCCGCTTCGGCTTCCATCGTAAATCGCCGGACATCATCTGCTCCAGCTAACTTCCCGCTCAAGATCATCTTCAAAGCCACAATTCGGCCAAGACTTCCTTGCCGCGCTTTGTAGACAACCCCCATTCCCCCACGCGCTAGTTCTGCTTCGATGAAATAGTCACCGAATTTCTTTCCTACCAAAGATGTAGTCGAAAGCTTGAGGGCAACGTCAGTGTTGGAGTTCGAATTTAAGTACGGAGACGTTTCGTCGCTTGCATTCCGTTCAACAGCAGCTGCTGGAACCAAAATGGTCTCTGCGTTTTCATCGTTCGACTTTGGGTTTTGCATCGCTCGCTCACAGCCTCAGCCTCCACTTCTCTCTTGGTCCATTACCGCAAGAGTGGTTCGCTCCAACATATTCGCTGTTCCGCAAGAAAAGTTCAATCTCATTTTGAGACTGCGGCCCTTTTGTGGCGTCTTTTCTACCTAGATGGCCAATTCCCGCTAATCGTCGAGCATTTTTGCCCCAATAACGCCAAAACCGCTGTATTTGCGGCAGTTTTTGTGCGAATGGTTTTCCTCCGACCCGGACGTACCAGTCACAAAAATTCTGCTGAACAAACCAGCGGCTGCTTTGGCTATTTTTTCCAAACGTCATCACCGACGGAACAACATCAGTTTCCGCCATTTCCCTTAGGCCGCATTCCACGACCACCACCGCCACCAGGTCCCATGCCCATTACTCTACCACCTTGGTTCATCATCGCTCCGTTGGCATTGGCGTTGTTGGCGTTAGCATTGTTGGCCGCATTGGCGTTCTGCATGTTGCGTTGATTGCGCATCATCAGGCCGCGAAGACCGAGCAGGGCTTGCGATAACTCGGAGACATCTAATGAGCCAGAGCTATCGGCATCGTAGTTCGTCATCAACGTCTGAGCTAAATTCGACATATCCTGATCGCCCATCTGATTGTTCTGGCCATTGGCTTGGTTCGCCATTGCGGCGTTGTTCTGACCGTTCGCTTGATTCGCAAACGCCGCATTGTTCTGGCCGTTTGCCTGCATCTGCCGCGGCCCCCCCTGCCCTCCCCTTTGCCCATTCCCCTGAGCACATACGGGTTCAACGAATAGAGACACCAAACCAATTACACTCATCCCAACTATGATTCGCAACATTGTCGAATCTCCTTAAGTGCCACACGTCCAGAAAAGAAAGCGAACAAGGACTGATGAAGAGTTATCCCATTCGATGCGAGTGCGGTGCGCTCATTCCGCCACGACCACGTCTGCGTCCATTAAATTGCTCGCCAGCTCTGAGCAACGTATCGCCAATTATGACAGCGCTATCGGCGACAACGAACTCATCTTCTGAGGTCAAGCTCACGATACTCAAATTGCCACTGATCGCACCATCAATCGATGCGCTGTTACTTCCGTCCCCAAGCTGGGCCATGACCGAACCCTCAACCAAGGCGGATTCCGTTAAGGTCAGAGTGTCATCACCACTGCCAGCTTGAATGCAAAGCCCTCGATCTACTTCGCCACTGACGTCGATACTGTTGTCACCATCACTCAGCAATAACATGGCTAAACCAGTAACCAGTGAATCACTTCCCAACGAAACAGTATCGCTACCAGTGCCACCCTTTACCCCCAGCGACCGATCGATGCTGCCATCCAGCGACAGAGAATTGTCCCCATCACCCAGTGAGGCTAGAAGATTCCCTTCAATTGCGACTCCAGCCGCTATAGAAACCGTATCGGCACCTGAGCGGCCACTATAAGCCACAGACCCGCCTACCGTTCCACCCAAAATGGAAAAGCTGTTGTCGCCCGCACCTAACGATGCAAAGATTTGATCTACGGCCACTGAGCCTTCTGTTAAGTCGATCGAAACCGCATCACTGGTTTCGCTTCCGTCGCTATCCAAGCGAATGAAGATATCATCCGTTACACCCGACTGGACGGTGACAATATCGGATCCATCCTCGGCCGCCCCTTCTTGAGTGATCTGCAACGTTCCATCACCGAGATCGACAATTGCAATCTCACCTGCTGCGGTTCCTTTAATGTAGAGATCGCCTCGAACAACGGAGATGTCAACCGCCATTAACTCACGATTCTCTAATTGCTCGAATCCAACATTTAACTTTCTACGTCGGCATGCCATGTTCTGATTTCCCCGCTACAAAGGTGACTTCGAGACTCATTTCGCGTCTCCACCTTCATAGGAAGAAATGAACTATCTTCTGTCACTATCTTTTTTTGAGTACATCGAGTCTCGCGCGAAGAAGTTCAGGCCCATTAACCACTTCGACGATCGTGACTTCCTCTGTTGCATTCCGAGCCATGCGGACGCAATTCCGAGTCCCAACGCCCAATAGCGGCTATCGATCAAACTAACTTCTTCATCCGTACTCTCGTTACCTTGCTCCATTAAATCCTTAGAAAATTTCGTTGAGTCATAGCGCAGAGCTTCAACATTCGCAGCACTACGGGCAGGATCATAGACGTCGAAGAGTGAATTGTGCTTAACGGGAGTCGCTTCTACGGAGTTTGTCTCTTCGCCGTAAGTTGTCGCCACCAAATAATCCCATGTCATGTCTACATTTCGCCCCTGACGGATGCGAAGCCGGTCTTCAAACTGAAAATCTGTGCTCCGCTCGTCTGAGAACACGAAGAGGTCCAAGTAGGCATCTTCGAGAGCGAACTCTTGGGTTTCGCTCTTCATCGCTCCACCCAATTGCGTGAAATATTCGTCTTCGCGCGTTGGAACTTCGCCGCGAACTTCCTCAACAGCTTCATGATTCGCATTCGAATGCACACTGAAAGAAGATTCTGATTCAGTATCACCTTTTTCGTCGACAATGTTGGTCGTCGCATCACCGTCAAAAGCGATCCCAGCGCGTCGAACATTCGGCTGTGGCGCTTCACGAGTTGAAGGAGGCGAAGAGTTGCCTTCACTTCTCATCGGCGGATCCATAAATCTAATTGGTTCCTCGCCTTCCCCTACGTCGGCGACCGACTCGCCGACGGTATCTGCCCAATTTCTATCGATGGTCTGCGAAGTGTTTGAACTGCTGGAAACCGAGTTTTGGGTACCCTTATCAGAACCATTCGGGCGAACCGACACAAGAATAACGACTTCTTGCACGATGGGGACGTGAATCATCCATCCCGAACCGCGGTTATTGCGTTCCATCATCGCATTCGGAGCCACACTTCCCTTCAATTCCCGAGGCAGCATGTGGGGAGAAAACGAACCACGATCTATTTCTGTATTTAGCTCCGTTCGCATGGGCCTGGCCCAATTTGCCCCTTCCTTCCCCGCCATTTTCTCGGAAAGAAGGTTCATATCCTCTAATTCGGCGGCCTCCACGAAGCCTACATAACTGGCCATTAACTCGCGGTTCTCTAGGCGCTCGACTCGCAATGTTTTGGATTTCGAACTCGAAGTCATATTGCACTCAATTTTCCATGAACCGACTTGTGGGACGTATCTCGTAGCTTCAACAACCGAATTAATCTTCTTTTCAATCCAACGTTTCTTCTGGCGATGCTAAACTTACTGGCAAAACGTTCGCTGACTCCGAACCATAGGCACTGTTTTCTAGAGCCATTAACTGACTGCGATATCCGCGAGCTTCGCGCAGAACTCGCTCTAAACGTTCCGTATCGCCAGTCTGTCGGTAACAGTTTGCCAAGTTGTGCAAAACTTGACTCAGTTGCTTCAATGCACCTGGGTCATCGCGAAATGTTTTTAGCACATCTCGCAATCGTTGCGCCGCTAGTTCCAAATAGAACGAACCATTGCTCAGATCCTTCATTTGACAATAGGCTATACCCAAGTGGTTCAGTGTAATGAACAGTTGCTGTTCCAGACGGCGATCATTCGGCATGAGCTCCAACGATTGGTTCAATACCTTATGGCACTTCGAAAAAAAGCCAATACCCTGTTGATATTCTTGATTTTTGCAATGGGCTAACCCCTTAGCTATCAGCGTATTCGTAACCTTGATGACCAAAGAACTGTCGGTCGGAAACTTGACTAGTTCACTTTCCAAAACGCCGAGCGCTTGGTTAGCGACCTCATACACTTCTTCAGGGGCCGACTCAACAAGCAACGAAACCATGTTCGCTTGGATGGAGGCCATGAGCAATTCATTTCCGCGGCTTCCTTCCAAAACCCGAACGGCTTGCTTGAAATGTTTAATCGCGGCGGCAGAGTCGTTCATGGAGGACAGCAATAGCCCAATATTATTATGCGAAGTTGCCAACTCAGGCAGGATCGCTTCGTATCCCTCTCTCCAGAGCTCCGACTCTAGTGCGATCGCTTCTTCGTATTCTCGGCGACTCTCCACCAGTTGCCCCACAGCGCTATGGGCTCTAGCTAGATCTTGCAGACTTATGGCAAACTCCATTTTCAGTTCGGAGCTTACCATCCCGTGTTGCATATGATCTCGCAGGATATTGCGGGCGGCCTCCATTGCTTTAACAGCCATTTCGTTTTGCCCCAATTCCAAACGCAAGCCACCGATCATGCGGTAAGTCTTCGCAACATTGGGTTCGAGCATCGCGCGATCTTCGGCAATTTCTGCAAGCCGCTCATAATACCCTAGTGTTCCTTCCAATAATTTTCGACGAGCTGCCTGAGCACCTGGGACATGGGCAAGATCTTCGGCGATCTGCGTTCCCAGAGCATGTACAGTGTCGCGAGCGATCGCTTCGCTTTTGCCGACAATTTCCAAATTCTTGTTGACCGTCGTCTGCAATGATTGCAGTCGGGCATTATTGATACCCAGTCCCAAGATTAACATGAACATTGCTAAGGCAGCTGCAGTGGCCGCCTGACGGTTCCGCACCAGGATACCTTGCAAACGATCGATAACGCCTGGCATTTTGGCTTCAGTAACTTTGTTATCCAAGACTCTCTGCAACTCTTTACGAAAGGCATAAGCCGTATCGTAACGGTCATCGCGTCTCTTGCTCATGGCTTTTCGCAGTACGGCCACCAAAGACAACGGGATATCGCGTCGGTACTTACGCAACGATACCGGTTCGTCTTGATCGATGGCACGCAACAAAGCAACCGTATCATTCGAATCGAACGCAGGCTTCCCTGCCAATAATTCATAAAGCGTAGCCCCCAGCGAGTAGATATCGCTGCGACCATCAACGGTCGCCGCATTCCCTCGGGCTTGCTCTGGGCTCATGTATCGCATGGTTCCCACAAGGTCACCTGAGCGAGTCAATGAGGAATCGTTGCTAACTCGCGCTAGGCCAAAGTCAGCGATCCACAGTTTACCCTCGCGATTGACCAGTAAGTTCGAGGGTTTAATGTCGCGATGCACGATGCCTGCTTCGTGGGCAGCATATAAGCCATCAGCCGCTTGAATACCGAATCGAATAACTTCTCGCCAGTCGGTATCTACAGCGGGCAACTGATTTCCACTTCGATCTTCAGAAACGTCGGAGCCCAATGAGCCGAACTGATTGGAGGCTCCCCGAGATGACATCGCTTCTCGATGATCTAATGAATACCCATCAATTCGCTGCATCGCATAGTAGTGCAGCCCCGCTTCGAAACCAACGGCGTATACAGGAATGATATTCGGATGCTGCAAGCTCGCGGCTAGTTCAGCTTCACGTTGAAAACGCAACATCTGACTTTCGGTAATCGCTTTGGCGGTCGGAAGTACCTTTAAGGCAACGATGCGATGCAACGATTTTTGAGTCGCCCTATAGACGATGCCCATCCCACCTTGGCCGATCACCTCGTGCAAAATGAAATCACCGAGTTCAAAATCCTGGCTCAGTTCTGCTCCCAGCGATAAAGGGAGAACCGTCTTTCCAGGCAATAGGTCCTGCTTTGCAATCGCTGCCATATCATGCAGCGCTTGCAGTCCCGAAACACACTCTGCGAGCGTCGTTTTTAACTCGGGGCAATCGGCGGTTAACTCATCGAGACTTAATGTTTCCCCGTTTTCCATTGCAGCCAAGTAACGATCGAGCAAGACGCTCAACAATTCGCGCTGCTCATGCGTCAACTCTTCATCTCGCGCAAAAGGAATCCCCGACGATGACATGGAGAGTCCCGTAGAGGAAAGCAACGAAGATGGGGTTAACGAGAAGTGGTTCATTCGATTGGCTCGCAAATTTTCTTGAAGCGTTCGATAGCCCTCAACCACAGCATCCGTACACAGCCCGATTTCTTACCGGTCTTCTCAGCAATCTCATCAAACGACAAACCTTGGAGATTGCGATAGATGATCACTTCTTGGTATTCAGGTTTGAGTTTGGCTAGTTGTTGACTAAGCAAATCAACTCTTTCCCCGCGGCGACAAATCTCGCTCGGTGTTCCGCATTGGTCGGCGACCATATCTAAAGGACTGAGGCGATCCCCACCATCCACACCCTGCCCGGCAGGTTGAGCAAACTCACGACGAACATCGCGTTTACGGGCCTGCAGGTGTGTTTCGATCGCTCGGTTTCTGCAATTGGACAAGATCTGTCGCAACCAAGATATGAACTCCCCTTCACTATCGCCGCGAAAATCCGGGAAGTCGCGATATGCAGCCAACATCGCTTCCTGAACTAGGTCAGAAGCGTTCAGTCGCTGACGCAAGCGACGATCTAATTGTGTCGAAGCCAGAATACGAAGATAGTTGCGATACTGCTCCAACAGTTCGCCAAGCGAATTGGGCTGTCCCGATTTTGCTTCGCGGAGCAATTCGATCATGCCACGGGACATGGTGGAGCCGGTTGTCATGGGAGACCTCTTTTTACGAAATCGCTGGTCAACGGTACCAATTATCGCAAGTTGCCAAACGGGGTGAATACAGTCCCTATCTCTAGCCTGTCTGGCAAACCCTCAGAAATGAACGCTTGGTTTCCCAAAGGAAGGGAAATTGAACGAATCGGTGACTGAGTATTCCGACAGTACGTGTAGTGATGGGACGAATTTTCATGCGAAATGCGACACTCGGAAGTGACAAAAATTCCGAAAAACTCCCACCGATTTTCTGGTTTTGTAAAATCCGTTGCGATTTGGGCCAAAAACCAAAACGTTTTTTGCCCCAAAACGACCATTTCGGCCCCCCTTTTCTTCTCACGGCTTCTGCAGCGAAAGCCCTCCCTGGACTAGGTATTTCCCATGACAGTCGGGCTTCGTTTAACCCGTAGCTGGAGCGCAGCGGAGGCTAGGTGCGGTGGGTACAGACTCCTCCCTCCTCGAATACGCTCTCAAAAAAAGACATGTAGCCTAAACTCCAAAATCTGATCCGCTGCCACTGTGACACAAACTTGAGAATTTCTCTCCCTAAAGATGGAAAGAAATAAGTCATCGCGTAACTAGTCACTTAGTTTCGGCGATGTACCAGGTCCCATGTCCAAGCAGGATTGATTCCAACCATGAACCTCAAAACACGCCGCAGTTTGATTCTCGAAAGCCTTGAAGAACGAAAAGTTTTGACAGCTAGTCTTGGATGGGATGGTCCCGGCCAAGGTAGTTCGGCGCTGACCTATTACGTACAGGATGTTCCTAGCAACTTTTCCTTAAGCCAAGATGAAGTTGAGTCAGCAATCGCCCAAGCACTTGATGCCTGGTCCGAGGTAGCGGATATCACCTTCACACGTGTTGATTCACCGCGACAAGCGAATTCCTTAGACTTCACTTTTGCCAATATTGATGGTGAGGGAAGTATTTTGGCTCAGGCCTACTTCCCCTCGGACGTCAACAGCAGTTCGCTGGCTGGTGATGTGCAGTTCGATGTCCGCGAGAATTTCGAGATCGGGAACTCGGAAGGGAATTCGGCCTTCGATTTTTTATGGGTCGCGGTTCATGAGATTGGACATGCCCTCGGCTTGGATCACAGCGATGCATTCGATTCAGTGCTCGAAGCAACCGTTAGTCCATCGCAATATTTCCAACAACTCTCTGCCGACGACGTAGATGCAATACTGGAACTGTACGCTCCCCAAGATGGTACCACAGAAGATTCGACTGATACGATCGATGATTTTTGGAATAACGAAGATGAAGCCTTCAGCGACTTCATTCCGGAAAACCATTTCAACGCTTTTCCGCCTCCTCGCTCGTATCCGCCCCCTCGCTCCCTTCCGACCGAACGGAACTTTTTGAGCCCATTTCCATTTGCCGAGCAGATGTACTTTCCAAGAATTGCAGACTTTGAGCCAACCTCCGATTTTCCGATAACCCCAGAGATCGACAACTTCGACTTGTGCCCCACAGAAGCAGTCGATGAATTCTTCTCCGACTTTGTCAACCAAATTGCCTGGCTCGATGAGTTCTTTCCTGAAGAGGAAGACGACATTCCCTCTTGGTTCGCTTAACCCTACAATGAGAGCCTACTTATTTCTAGGTTCTGTAGGGTGATTCGATGTTCGACTTGTGGTTTAAGGGATGGCGCAGGCAACGATTATCTAAGAAAGCCGCGCCATCGCATTGGCCACAAATACTACAACAGAGCTTCTGGTACTGGGAGTTTCTATCTCCTCCACAGCAATATCGCTTGCTCATGCTGATGCAGATCTTTATCCACGAAAAGGAAATTGTGGTTCCGAAAGAAATCAACCATGCGGAACAAGCCAAAGTAACCGTGGCGGCAGCCGCCTGTTTGATGCTGTTAGGTTTCGAAGACCTATATTGTTTCGATCGAGTCCGAACTGTTATCCTACAAACCAAGAGCTTTCAGCAGAAAGTTCGTTCCAGTTCGCCGCATGTGGTTAGTGAGGTGCAAGCTGCGGGAGTTTATTCGAAAGGTGGACCATTAGTCCTGTCTTGGCCCCAGGTGGCAAGTCAATGTTACAGTCCTGAATACACGGCCAACGTGGTAATTCACGAATTCGCACATCACATCGACGATTTGGACGGCGCAGTCGACGGCGAACCACCCTTTCCCCGAAGAGAACAAAGGGCTGCTTGGAAAGAACACTCGCAGCAGGCAATGGAAAGAGTCGAAGAATTGGACTCCATTGGAATCAATACTGCAATTGACACCTATGGTTTAACAAACCCTGAAGAGTTCTTTGCCGAAGCCTGCGAGGCTTTCTTCTGCAATCCCAATCTTCTGAATGAGCAATTTCCTGAGCTGTATGAGCTGTTGATGCAACTCTATCATTTAGATACAAGTGAGTGGTTTCGCTCGATCCATATTGACTGAAGTCCCGAGGAACCATCTGAATTGATCGGCATAGATTTCGCATCCATAGAACACGATCCGCTTGACCACCCCAGCAAAGATCGATAGTTGCATCTCGATATCATAGTTTGCCCCACGCTCATCCACGGCTCGAATGTCTAAGATCGAGAGCCTGTCGTGTTGGAACGGTAAAACCGACGCTAACGCGTTCGGCTAATGAGAACGAGAGGATGACAGAAACACTTGAATCAATCAAACGGGCGATCGCTCACCCGAACATCGTCAACGAAGACGACCGACTTGCCGTCTGTTTCACTAAAGGCTGAAGCGCCAATTTCTAAGCTGTTGTAAATGGTCGCGGGAAAAGGGAGGGTCATTCCTGCCGTATCGATAATTTTTTGATCGTCTTGCCAAACCTCGATGTAACCATCAAAAGCAGACAAATGAAAATGGGCTCGGACACGTACCCAACAGTTCCTGGGAAATCGAATAGGCTCACTAAAAGCTTGTTCAAACTGAGGCTTTTCGAGCGCCTTTAGCTCTACGCCTAACACATTGGTGTCGTAAAATCGCAATCGAATCCCAGGATGATTCTTGACGAATTCGCATTCCAAATCAGCGAGCGTCAAGGGGAACGAACCCTCTATGTAGTAGTATGCTTCATACCAGAAATCGTCTCCGTTCTTGAAGTATACTAACGGCGAAGAGAGCGATGCCTTGCAGGTAACCATACTATTGCTGCGCGCAGGAGCTTCGCAACGCAAAGCGACTTTTCCGCTAACATGCTGTTCGGGCGAAACTTCGATACGTGCATCAAGGAAGTCGGATTTTCCCGAAATTAAATCATTCCGCAGCTCAACGTATTCGGAAACAGAAGATTTGCGGGGTGATTGTAAGGTGAATGATCCCCATCGATTTCGTTTTTCATTGACGATTTCTTTGAGGCCATCTTTTCCAGTGGGCAAGTCCTCGAAATCTTCTTGGAACTGCCTCAAAACTTCAAAACGTTTGCCATTGTCGGGCGATACACGCCAAACTTTGCCATCAACGGTTACATACGAACTCTCGAATTCGGCCGGATCATAGACCTTGTCAACGACAATCCACTTTGCGGGATCATTTGATTCACGATAAAGAACGCCATCGTCACCAAGATGTAATTTCGTCCCATCCTGCTCGACACTGAGCTGAATTTGCTTTTCGTTTAGGGCCGAGACCAACTCATCGCGCCGACAACCCACCATTGAAATCACGGTTACAAACAAGCAGCAACCACATATTGAGTTGTTTAACATAGGTAGCTTCCAGCGTGATCCGATGCGCACCAGCGATGGTACGACACTGGAGCTTGGATAGTTCATTAAATTCAATCTTGTTACAAGCGATTTTAATGGGTTTGCCAAACCTTGATCCACAAAAAACGGCCTGCAATTCCGAAGAATCACAAGCCGCTGGTCACCTTGCTCTCGTTAAAAAACCTTGGCTACTTCTTTGTTGCCGCCACGATCTCGGGATGCTTCAGCAAATATTCGCGTCGCATTTCCGCAAATTGTCGCAAATGACGACTGTTATTCTGCGGGCCGCTAGCTGAATCTTGGGAAGTGGTTTGTTTGAAAGCCTCTGTGGACGACATCTTTCGCGAGTCCAATTCGACCAAGGCTTCAATCGAAGTTTTTACCTCTTCCACAACTGGGCCGAGATTCTTCCAATCCAAATCTTCCTCAGCGATTTGGGCAACATACTTCAAATAGCGCTCCCGATATTCGGGTACTTGCAACAGCTTGCTGCGCAATGGTCGGTCAGGATTATCCAAGGCAATGAGTGGATCGAGTGCGTAAGCATTTTGCCCACCCGCATTGCGGCCAGCTTGTGGACCGCCTTGCGGGCCACCTGGACCACTTTGCGGTCCAGCACCAGGTCCTCCAGCACCAGGTCCTCCAGCACCAGGTCCTCCAGCACCAGGTCCTCCAGCACCAGGTCCTCCAGCACCAGGTCCTCCAGCACCAGG